>Ga0228703_1000060_pt1 | contig 114423 bp, 115 predicted proteins | sample McNCre217_Aug_MG_3_FD_178020 | JGI IMG/M metagenome (GOLD analysis project Ga0228703, IMG submission 178020) | Freshwater microbial communities from McNutts Creek, Athens, Georgia, United States - 29-17_Aug_MG | ecosystem: Environmental > Aquatic > Freshwater > Creek | place: USA: Georgia... | reverse complement strand
AGCTCAGGTCTTTGCCGTCCCAGCGGTAGATGTCGATGTGGTTCAAACGGTTGGCCACGGTGACAAACCATTTCATGTCAGGCGAAAAGCGCAGCTGGTAAGGGTCCATGGTGCCACGCACCATACGTTGCACCTCGGCGGTACGCGGGTCGATAAAGGTCAAGGAGTCGCCACCGGCATTGGCCACGATGACCGATTTTTCATCGGGCGTGAGATAAATATGATGCGGCTCTTTGCCCGTGGCAATGCGCCGAGTTTCTTTCCAAGTGGCGGAGTCAATCACGCTCACATTGGCATCTTGCGAATTGAGAACAAAAATCGGATTCGCCGCGTGAGCCGCGGAACCCAGCAAAACCAGCCAGGCAGCAAACGCCAGCATCCATCGTTGAAACAAATACACAACAAACAACCTTCTTAAAACGAGCCTCCAGTGTAACGAGCGCGTCTTAGCCACGTCCTGCGACGGGCTTTAATATGGGCCATGCACTTGATCCAACTCAAACAAAGCACGCTCGAGGTCGAAGAAATTGCAGCGCCAGCAGGTGCTGTACGCGCACCCTTGGTGTTTTTGCATGAAGGTTTGGGCTCGGTCGCCATGTGGCGCAGCCGAAACGGTTTTTGGCCCGCACAGGTGTGCGCGGCCACAGGCCGAGCAGGCGTGGTGTATTCGCGCCGGGGCTACGGTCAATCCTTAGGCATCGCCGATGTGCGCGGCGCCAACCGTCTGCCGCCCGATTACATGCACCAAGAAGCTTGGGATGTCTTGCCTGAGTTGCTGGGTGTTTTAGGCATTGAATGCCCCGTGCTGTTGGGGCACTCTGATGGCGGCACCATTGCGCTCTTGCATGCGGCACGTCACCCTTTGAGCGCCTGTGTCGTCATGGCGCCGCATGTCATGGTGGAAGACATCTCGATCACGTCCATCCAAGCCGCCCGTGAGGCCTATGTGCATGGCCATTTGCGCGAACGGCTTGCCAAGTTTCACCAGGACGTGGACGGCGCGTTTTGGCAATGGAACGATGTGTGGCTGTCTGAGGGCTTTCGCAGCTTTGACATTCGTGGGCTGTGCCGCGACATCAGCGCCCCCATCTTGGCCTTGCAAGGTGTGGATGACGCCTACGGCAGCTTGGCCCAAATTGAAGACATTGCGCCCTCTTCTGGGCAGGTTCAGCGACATGCCCTGGCCGCGTGCGGCCATTCGCCACACCGCGATCAGCCCCAGCAAACCCTGGCGTTAATAGAAGCATTTTTGCGCGACAAACCTTAACGCGCTGCTCGGCTCACAACGCGTTCGTCGCCAACAGCTTCAATTCGTCTTCGCTGATCCAGCGCCACTGACCAGGGGCCAAATCGGTAGGCAAAGGCATGGCGCCCATCTGTGAGCGGTGCAAACCCACCACCTTGTTGCCCACCGCCGCCAGCATGCGCTTGACTTGGTGGTACTTGCCTTCAGTCAAGGTCAAGCGCAAATGGTGGTCAGCCACCGCTTCACAGGCAGCTGCCTTCACAGGCTTGGGCGAATCGTCCAGCACCACACCTTCGAGCAAGCGCTGAACTTGCTTGTCATCCAGCGGATCGTCGGTGGTCACCTCGTAAACCTTGGGCACATGGTGACGCGGTGAACTCATGCGATGAATCAACGGGCCATCATCGGTGAGCACCAACATGCCCGTGGTGTCTTGGTCCAAACGCCCCACCGCTTGCACACCTTGCACCGCACTTTTTTGGGGCCGTTGGCGCAAGGGCGGTGGCAGCAAGGTGTATAGGCTCGGCCACGCCGAAGGTTTGTGCGAACACTCGTAGCCTGCAGGTTTGTGCAGCAACACATAGGCTTTGGCGTGATACGGCCAGAGCACGCCTTGCACCGAAAACGCAAGGCCTTCGTACACAGCAACGTCTTGCGATGCCTCGTCGCAGGTGACCAAGCCCTCGCCGAAATCGACCTGCACATAACCCTGTTGAATCAAACCGGCACAAATACGGCGTGTGCCAAAACCTTGGGAATACAAAATATCTTGTAATTGCATAAGTCAATCGTAAACTGAACCCACCATGAAACCTAGCTCACACTACCTGCTCTGTCACGGCTTCAACATCCACTACACCGCTTGGGGCGATGCATCGCTGCCCGTGGTGATCGCGTGGCACGGCCTGGCCCGTACCGGCCGTGATTTTGATGCCTTGGCCGAACAACTCGCGCCCCATTACCGCGTGATTTGCCCCGACACCATTGGCCGTGGCTTGAGCCAATGGAGCCACAACCCCCAAGACGATTACAGCTTTGCCACTTATGCCCGCATCGCACTGGATTTGATGGATGGCCTGAACATCCAGCAAGCTCACTGGATCGGCACCTCCATGGGCGGTGCATTGGGCTTGGTCTGTGCTGCAGCCATAGAGTTGCCCGCCTTCGCAGGTCGCATTCGCAGCTTGGTCTTGAACGACATTGCGCCTGAAATTTCAGCCGTCGCGGTGGACCGCATCAAAGCCTATGCCGGACAACCACCTGCGTTTGAGACCGTGCCCGAACTGGAGGCATTCTTTCGCCAAGCCTATGCACCATTTGGTGAACACACCGATGCCCAGTGGCGGCATTTGGCCGAAACCTCCACCCGCCGCCTGCCTGATGGCCGCGTGACACCGCACTACGACCCCAACATCACCCAGCAATTTTTTCGCACAACGCCAGAATACCCCATGTGGGAGGCCTACGATGCGCTGAACATCCCTGTGATGGTGATGCGTGGCGCCAACTCAGATTTGATTTCACGCGACACCATCCAAGCCATGCGCACACGCGGCCCTGGTGCCCAAGGCTTGTTGCGCACCGCGGAAATTCCTGGCTGCGGCCACGCGCCGGCACTGAACGTGCCAGCGCAGTGGCAATTGGTGGCGGAGTTTTTGAAGTCTGCGGCTTAGTGGTTGTGCATCATCGGCATCGCGTTTTCTGCACCGACACCGAAACCCAGCAACGCAGGGTCCAGCATGCCGGCAATCATCGCAATGTGACCAAAGACCAAGAACAAGGCCACGCAAATCGCGTGGGTCTTCATCTTCTCTTCGGTGCTGGCACCTTGGTTGACGATGCCCAGCTCTTGCAAGGCGATGTAGATCAAGGGCAGACCACCGATCAAATAGCTCGCCACAGCAATCACATCAATGGCCGTGCGCCATTCACCCGCTTGCGTAATAGGTAGCACCGCAGTTGTCATCAGGTACGCAATCACGCCGATGAAATACAAACCGACCGTGATGCCCGCCACGCGGTTCAGGCCATGCACCCAACCATTCAGGTTGCGAGTGAATAACAAATACAACTCTGTAATGGCCAAGGTTTCAGCCAAGACCACGGGGATCCCCATAAAAAGCAACAAGTTCCAAGGTTGGTTGGTCGCCAACAATTCCATGTAATGCGTCATGTTCATTTTTTTCTCCAAATCAAGATAAGGCCGACCACAAGGGCCAGCAAGAGGTCTTAAGTTAGGAGAGCGCGCTTGGGCGGCTTGAACAATTTGTTGGTACGCGAGTGCAGCTCAAGCGAGAGCACCACAGGGTTGATCAGCGCGTTGTGCCCTGTTGACACAAACACAGGCGAATCGACCAAGGCAGCTGCGAGTCCTAAGCAGCACAGATGGGCGCCCAAAGCACATTTGAATGCAGGCAAGGCGGTACTCGCCGCTGGCTCATCACAGTGGTGCTCGTCATGCGCGCTTGGCATGCTGGCCTGCACCGCCTGCGTCTGCACAGGCAACATCTCGACGGACATGACGGCAGCATGGAACATACTGGTCAACACACCGAGACAAAGAATGAGGCAAAACTTGCGCATAGACTGATTTTAGGCGCCTGTATCGGGCACCCACAGCGGCATTTTTTGCATCACCGCCGCGAAGTCATCTGAAGCTTCGAAGCGCGCCAACCAGGTCGCCAATGCGGTCCAGGGTTGGGCCGCAAACCAAGCGGCATCCACATGGGCAAATTGGCGCACAAACGGTGCCAATGCCGCATCTTGCAAGCCCCAATGCGAACCTGACAAATACGGGTTGGCTTGCAAATCGGCGTCTAACGCGAGCAACAGCTGAGCCGCTTGGTCACGATCGACCAGACCGTCAGACAGACCAGACCGTTGGGGATATTTGTAGCGGTCCAAATGTTGTTTGAACGGTCCATCGTTGCACGCAATGCGCTCTAGGGTATGCGTCCACTGCCTCTCGGTGGTGGGCAGCCAGGCCTTTGGGTCGTGTTGGTGCAAAGCCCACAGCATGATGTCCAAGCTTTGCGCCAACACAGGACCATTTTCTTGACCGCGCAGCCACAACACGGGCACGGTGCCTTGGGGCGATAGCGCCAACATGTGGGCGGGTTTATTTTTCAAAAGGATCTCACGGTGCTCATACACCACACCGCTGGCACGTAAAGCCAAGCGTGCGCGCATGGCGTAGGGACAACGCCGAAATGAATACAACACCGGCATGTGCCCGGATGCGTCGTCAAACCCCACGCTCATACATCCTTGCACGGCGCCTGCAAGGGCACAAAAGCAGCCCTGGCTTGTGCGCTCAACCCATCGGTCAGCGTTTGCAGCAAGCCAATGAGCTGTGCACGTTGTTTGTCGTTCAAAGGCGCCATGAGCTCTTCATATGCCTGATGCACGGGCGTTTCTGCTTTTTTCAACAAACGTCGCCCAGCAGGGGTGAGTTGCACCGCCATATGGCGGCGGCTGGTGGTGGAGACTTCGCGCGCCACCAAGCCGCGCTCTTCGAGTCCACGCAGCACCCGCAGCACCGTCACTTTGTCAAACGCCAAGGCGCGTGCCAAGCGGCTTTGGTCGATGTGCGGTTCGCTGGCCAGCACTGTCAACGCGCCGTATTGGGCTTGGGTCAAACCAATCGACGCACAGGCATTTTCAAAAATGGCGGCCGAGATTTGATGCGTGCGTCGCAGCAAAAAACCGGGGCGTTGGTACATGTCGCTTAAGTGCATGGCTTGGGGTTTGTATGGATACGCAGATGACAGGCAAAAACAATAATCGTTTGCATGCTAACAAACAGTGCATCCACATGAATTGGGACAAACGATGAAAGTAGCCATCTTAGGCGGTGGCATTGCCGGTCTGGGCCTGGCTTTGGGGCTGCACGAGCGCGGTATTGCGTGCGAGGTTTATGAGAGCGTACCCGAGGTCAAAGAAATGGGGGTGGGCATCACCCTGCTGCCCCATGCCACCAAAGAATTGGCGGCCCTGGGTCTGCTGCCCCAACTCGAAGCCGTCGCCATTGAAAATCTGGAAAGCGTGTTCTACAACCGATACGGTCAGTACATCTACAAAGAACTGCGTGGCCGCCATGACGGCTACGCCACGCCGGAGCTGGGCATTCACCGTGGCAAATTGCATCGCATTTTGTTTGAAGAAGTGCTCAAGCGCCTCGGCTCCGATCGCGTGCACACCGGCCACCGTTGCATCCGAGTCGATCAAACCGCACAGCAAGCAACCGCCACTTTTGAACTGACCAGCGGTGAAACCCGCCAAGTCCACGCCGATGTGGCCGTGGCTTGCGACGGCGTGAACTCCACCGTGCGCAAGCAATTTTTCCCCGACGACAAAGTTTGCTTCGCGGGCATCAACACCTGGCGCGGCGTCACAGTGCACAAGCCCATCTTGACGGGCAAGAGTTACATGCGTGTGGGCTCTATCGAGACCGGCAAGATGGTGATCTACCCCATCGTTGATAACGTAGACGGCCAAGGCAACCAGCTCATCAACTGGATGGCCGAAATCCAGCGCGCCGACACCAAGATGAACGACTGGAACAAGCCGGGTAACCCCAATGACTGCATCGACATTTTCAAAGACTGGAAGTTTCCTTGGTTGGATGTACCCAACCTGATCCTCTCTGCCGAACGTGTGTTCGAGTACCCCATGGTCGACAAAGATGCTTTGCCGCAATGGAGTTTTGGCCGCATCACCCTGATGGGCGATGCCGCCCACCCCATGTACCCACGCGGCTCCAACGGCTCGGCCCAAGGCTTGATCGATGCACGCACCTTGGCTGACTTGTTGAGTAAAACCACCGATGTGGTGGCCGCCCTGCAGCAGTACCAAGACCTGCGTTTACCCACCACCGCCAAGATTGTGCAAACCAACCGCACCGTCCCACCCGATGCCATCATCATGAAGGCCGATGCTCTCAGCGGTGGCCAACCCTTTGGTCACATCGACGACTTGATCAGCCAAGCCGAGTTGCGCCAAATTTCAGACAACTACAAACAAGTGGCGGGCTTTGCCGCCAAGTCCTAATTTTTTGAGGAGACCGTCATGGACCGTCGTCATTTTTTTCAAAACTCTGCCCTTGTCACCACGGGCGCTTTGGTGGGTTGTGCTACCCCAGGCTTTGCCAGTGGCCAGCCCAAAACACCGTTCACTGTGCCAACGGTCTATTTGCCGATCGTGGGATCGGACGAAATGTTTCCCGTGCGTCGCATCTACTGCATTGGGCGCAACTATGCGGCCCACGCACGCGAGATGGGCTCAGACCCCACACGTGAACCACCGTTCTTTTTCCAAAAACCCACCGATGCCATTCACTACGTGGCTACCGGTACCGTCGCCGATCACCCCTACCCCACGCTCACCAAGAACTACCACTATGAAGCCGAGTTGGTGGCGGTGCTGGGCAAGGGCGGGCGCAACATCTCGGTCGATAAAGCGCTCGACTTGGTCTATGGCTACACACTGGGCCTGGACATGACACGCCGCGATTTGCAACGCGGCATGGGCGACCAAAAAAAGCCTTGGGAAATTGGCAAGAGCTTTGACAAATCAGCGCCCATTGGCGCGGTGCACAAGGTGGCACAAACTGGCCACTTTGCCAAAGGCGACATTTGGCTCAAGGTCAATGGCCAGGTCAAACAAAAAGCCGATTTGAACCAAATGATTTGGTCGGTGGCCGAGCAAATTGCCAAGCTTTCCGAAGCGTTTGAGCTCTTCCCCGGCGACATCATTTATGCGGGCACACCCGAGAACGTGGGCCCCGTGGTGCGCGGCGATGTGATTGAAATGCACATCGATGGTCTGCCTAATTTGAGCGTGAAGATTGTTTAAGCCCATGACACAGCCCCACACCCAACGTCCAGGCCAAGCGCCGTATTTGCGCATTGCCACCGAAGAAGCGTTTTGCCCCAGCGAGATGCTGGACATCTACCGCACCATCCTGGCCCAACCCCATGTAGACCCTGGCTTTCAAAGCCTGATGGGGTTTTACATGAGCAGCCCCAGCGAACGGGCTCAGCACATCATGCGTTGTTTGACCGACCTCGACCAAGTGCGTCTGGGTCATATGGACGATGCAGGCATCGACATGCAAATCATCGCCCTCACCTCGCCCGGCGTGCAATGCATGGACACGGCCACTGCAGTGTCATTCGCCAAGTTTGCGAATGACGAATTGGCTGAAGGCGTGCGCCGTCATCCCACACGCTTTGCCGGCATGATCGCTGTCGCGCCGCAAGACCCAGCAGCAGCGGCATTAGAAATTGAGCGTGGCGTGAACAAGCTGGGCATGCACTCGGTGGTCATCAACTCGCACACCCATGGCGAGTATTTGTCAGACCCCAAGTTTTGGGAAATCTTTGAAGCTGCACAAGCCCACGACACACCGATTTACCTGCACCCCAACACACCACCGGCCAACATGATCCAGCCATTCTTGGAGTCGGGCTTGGACGGCGCCATTTACGGTTTTGGTGTGGAGACGGGTTTGCATGCCTTGAAGCTCATCACCTCGGGCGTGTTTGACCGCTTCCCTAAGTTGCAAATCATCTTGGGGCACATGGGTGAAGCATTGCCATTTTGGGCTTATCGCTTGGACTACATGCACGCCGCCACTGTGCGCTCGAACCGTTACGACAGCGTCAAACCCTTGAAACGCAAGCCCAGCGACTACCTGCGCGACAACTTCCACATCACCTGCAGCGGCATGGCTTGGCACAAAGCGATTACCTTCACCCAAGACGTGGTGGGCGAAAACCGTGTGCTGTACGCCATGGACTACCCCTACCAATACGCCATCGACGAGGTGCATGCACTCGACGGTATGGACATGAACCCGGTGGCCAAGAAAAAGTTTTACCAAAGCAACGCCGAAGCTTTGTTCAAACTTGCGCCCCGCACGCCCTGAAGGACTGCCTGATGACCTGCCACACACTACGCCAACGTTTCATGCTGTGCTGCGCCAGTCTCGTGTTGACTGTCAGCGCATTCGCACAGCCCAGCAACGCCCCCATCAAAATCATCGTGCCGTTTACCCCGGGTACCGGCATGGACACCATTGCCCGCACGGTGCAAGCCCAGCTGGCTGAGAAGATGGGGCAAAGCGTGGTGGTGCAAAACATGCCAGGCGCCAGCGGCAATATTGGGGCTGATTTTGTGGCCAAAGCCGCGCCCGATGGCAACACGATTCTGATGGGCGCCAACACCATGTTGATTGCCTCGCAGCTTTACAAAAATGCTTCATTCAACCCCACCAAAGACTTTGCCCCCGTGTCCATGTCGGCCTACGGCACTTTGATGCTGGTGGCCAATCCCAAAACGGGCATCAAGTCGGTGAAAGACTTGGTCGCGCTCTCGCAAGCCAAACCTGGTTTTGTATCCTTTGGTTCGCCCGGCGTGGGCACACCGCACCACATGGCGATGGAGTTGTTCAAACTGGAAACCAAGTCTTTCATGTTGCACGTGCCCTACCGTGGCACAGCGGGCTACACCCAAGATTTGTTGGCCGGTGAGTTGATGGTGGGTTTCTTGCCTGTGCATGTGGCACAAGGTTTTGTGAAATCAGGCAAGCTCAACGCGCTGGCTGTGGGCAGCATCAAGCGTCATCCCGTCGCGGCCGATGTGCCCACCTTTCAAGAGCTGGGCTACAAAGAAATTGATGTGGACCTTTGGTACGCCTTCTTTGTGCCCGCCAAAACACCCGCCAGCGCAGTCAACAAACTCAACGCCGAATTTGTCAGCATCTTGCAGCAACCCCAGGTGAAAGACATCTTGGGCAAAGCCGGGCTAGACGCCAGCGCCTCCACGCCAGAAGAACTGGGAGCCATCGTGGCCAAAGACTATCCACGCTGGGGCCGTGTGATTCAGCTCAAAGGCATCGTGGCCGATTAAGCGCAAGGCTGGTCACAAGCCGAAAAGTGGGAGCAATCCTCAGTCGTCCCCCTCCAACTTCCAGCTTGGCAAGCGCCAGCCCCAATACAAGGCTGCCACACGCAACAGCGTGGCGCTTCCCGCGCCCAAAGTCATCACCCAGTCGGGGTCAAAGCCCAGCCATTGCAACAACACCACCACCCAGCCCCCCACAAAGGCACACACGGCATACGGGTGGTGGTCATGGAAGGCGGTGGGAATTTCGTTGCACACAATGTCGCGCAACACGCCACCAAAGGTCGCGGTGATCACACCCATCAGCACCGCAATCAAAGCTGGCATCTGCATGCCTAGGGCGATTTGGGTGCCACTGGCTGCAAACAGACCCAGCCCCAGGGCATCGGGCCACTGCATGGAGGTTTGTGTGGGTCGAAAGTGTTTGGCGCGCATGAGCAGCATGGCCGTGATGCACACGATCAACAGACACCATACATACCAAGATTGCTCAATCCAAAACAAGGGACGGCGATCCAGCAACACATCACGCAAGGTGCCACCACCAAATGCCGCCACGCCTGCCACCACGCACACACCCACAGCGTCGAGCTTTTTACGCGCAGCTTCCACCAGCCCCGACAGTGCAAAGGCCAAGGTACCCGCAATTTCAATCGTGGTGTGCACGCTCGATAAGGTCGGCAACATCAAGCCTGTCATGGCGACTCTGGCGAAAAAAGATCCACGCGGTCTGTGATGATGCCGTCTGTTCCCAAGGCTTGGAGATGCTGGGCGATGTGGAGGTCGTTGACTGTGTAGCTCAGGGTGGTCAAACCCAAAGCTTTGGCAGCTTGCACACGCGATGCATCCCACAAGGTGTGTTTGCACACCAAGGCCACGCATGACAAACGCTGCGCCACAGCCAAGCTGTCGTCATTCCAATCACTGAGCAACAAGCCGCGTCGCAACGCGGGCGCCACCGCTTTTGCGCCAGCCAACGCATCTTCTTTGAAAGAGGTGAGCACCGGCTGCAAGGCTTGACCATGCCAGAGCCGCTGAACGGCGGCGGCCACACACTCACCGGTGCGGTATTCGACGCCGAGTGTGGGCTTGATTTCAATGTTCAGGGCGTAGTGGTTGGCTATACAAAAATGGGCCAAGGCCTCTAGCGTGCACAAGGGCTCACCAGCATACGCAGGCGAATGCCAAGCCCCCGCATCCAGAAGCGACAAGTCGCGCCAGAGCACCCCCCCGGCGACACCGGTTCCGGACGACGTACGATCCAAACGATCGTCATGCAACAAAAATACCACCTCGTCCGCACTGAGTTTGGCATCGCACTCGAACATCCGATAGCCATGCTGCGCCCCCAGCCGGAACGCGGCCAAGGTGTTTTCAGGAGCCAACAAACCCGCGCCACGGTGAGCAATCCACTTTGGATAAGGCCAATCCATCCACGATGAGGTGCTCATGCGTCGGCGCCTTGTGCCACACGCAAACCGGTCTGAGCGTTGAACCAATGCAAACGGTCGGCACGCGCACTCACCCTGACCGTGGCGCCCACGGCAGGTGGCAGAGTCTCCTCGTCGATACGCACAATCAATGGCTCATCCCCCACACGCACATACACCAAGCGTTCAGCACCCAGCATCTCCAGCGCCTCGACTTGGCCAAGCCAACCGGTGCCATCAGACGCAGGCAAGATATGCATGTGTTCAGGTCGAACCCCCAACACCTGCCCTGCAGGTACATCGGGCACCTTGGACAACAAGTTCATCGGCGGAGCGCCCATGAAGCTCGCCACAAAGGTGCTGGCGGGCCGGTTGTAGACCTCTTCGGGTGTGCCAAATTGCTCCACCACCCCACCATTCATCACCATCATGCGTTGCGCCAAGGTCATGGCTTCGACTTGGTCATGGGTCACAAATAAAGAGGTGATGCCCAGCTCGCGATGCAGTTTTTGAATTTCAAGCCGCGTTTGGGCACGCAGCTTGGCATCCAGATTGGAAAGTGGTTCATCGAACAAAAAAACCTGCGGTTGACGCACGATAGCTCGCCCCATGGCCACGCGCTGACGCTGCCCCCCGGAGAGCTCTCGGGGCTTGCGCTGCAACAAATGGCCGAGCTCCAAAATACCCGCTGCTTTGGCCACACGGGCTTGTATTTCCGCGGTCGCAACGTTGGCAATCTTGAGACCATAAGCCATGTTGTCAAACACGGTCATGTGTGGATACAAGGCGTAGTTTTGAAACACCATGGCGATGTCGCGCTGAGCAGGTTCTAGCTGGTTGACAAGGCGATCGCCAATCCAAATATCGCCTGCGCTGACTTCTTCCAGCCCAGCAATCATGCGCAACAAGGTGGACTTGCCGCAGCCCGAGGGGCCCACGATCACGATGAATTCGCCATCCTCGATATGCGCATCAATGCCATGCAGCACGTTCACGGTCTTGTTGCCTGCGCCATAGCGTTTGACCAGTTGTTTGAGTTGTATCGCTGCCATATTTATTTCTCTGTATCCACCAAGCCTTTGACAAACCACTTTTGCATCAAGATCACCACCAAGGCGGGTGGCAGCATGGCCAGCATGGCGGTGGCCATCACAATGTTCCATTCGGTTTGCGCGTCGCCGCCTGAAATCATGCGTTTGATGCCAATCACCACGGGGTACATGTTTTCTTCTGTGGTGACCAACAGCGGCCACAGGTATTGGTTCCAGCCGTAAATGAATTGAATGACAAACAGGGCTGCCATGCTCGATGTGGACAAGGGCACCAACACATCTTTGAAAAAGCGCATCGGGCCTGCGCCGTCCATGCGGGCCGCCTCCACCAATTCATCGGGAATGGTCAAGAAAAATTGCCGGAACAAAAAGGTGGCGGTGGCTGACGCGATCAGCGGCACCGTCAACCCCGCATAGCTGTTGAGCATGCCCATATCCGCCACGACTTGGTACGTCGGCCCAATACGCACTTCGACGGGCAACATCAAGGTCATGAAGATGGCCCAGAAAATAGCCATTCGAAATGGAAACCTGAAATACACAATGGCAAACGCCGACAGCAAGGACATGCTGATCTTGGCCAAGGCGATCACCAGCGCAGTGATCAAACTCACCATCATCATCCGCCCCACAGCAGCTGTGGTGCCAGACCCCGAACGATCGCCCAACAAAGCGGTGGTGTAGTTCTCCCAAGCATGCGAGCCAGGCCACAAGGGCATAGGCGCTTGCACCACCTCTTGCATGGTGTGGGTCGAGGCCACAAAGGTCACGTAGACCGGAAAGGCCACCACCACCACACCGACGATCAACACGGCATGCGACAGCACATCCAACCAACGATTGCGTTCGATCATGTTCAGTAATTCACTTTCTTCTCAACAAAGCGAAACTGCACCACCGTCAGTGCCACAACAATGACCATCAAAACCACCGACTGGGCAGCAGAACCACCTAGATCCAACGCCTTGAAACCGTCAAAGTACACCTTGTAAACCAAGATGGCGGTATCTTTACCAGGGCCTCCTTTGGTGGCGGCATCCACGATGCCAAAGGTGTCAAAAAAAGCGTAGACCACATTGATCACCAACAAGAAAAAACTGGTGGGCGAGAGCAATGGAAACTGAATCGTCCAAAACCTGCGCCACGGCCCTGCACCGTCAATGGCTGCCGCCTCAATCAGTGATTTGGGGATGCTTTGCAAGCCCGCCAAAAAGAATAAAAAGTTGTAAGAGATTTGCTTCCACACCGCAGCCATCACGATCAAGGCCATGGCATGGCGGCTGTTGAGCAAGGCATTCCACTCAAAGCCCCATTGATTCAAGGCATAAGACACCACCCCAATGCTGGGTGAGAACAAAAACAACCACACCACACCCGCCACTGCAGGCGCGACAGCATAGGGCCAAATCAACAAGGTGCGGTAAATGACAGTGCCCCGCACCACACGATCGGCAAAATAAGCCAAGCACAGGGAAATGCCGATCCCCAAGCAAGCCACCAAGGCCGAAAAAACAGCGGTGGTTTGAAACGACTCAAGATAACTCGCGTCTTGCCACAGCCGCTGAAAGTTAGCAAAACCCACCCATTCCACCGACGTGCCAAATGCATCGGCTTGCTGCAAAGACTGCAACAGTGCTTGCAAGGCTGGCCAGAAAAAGAACACGCAGATGACTGCCCCCTGAGGGGCAATCAGCAACCAAGGCAGCCACGTCGAACGAAAGGGTGTGCGTTTTTCCAAAATCAGCTCAAGCCATTAGTTTTTAGACGTGTTGGCTTTTTCAAACCGTTCCAGTTGCTCATTGCCACGTGTGACGATGCTGTCCAGCGCTTCCTTGGCTGATTTTTTACCTGCCCACACTTGCTCCAACTCTTCGTCCTCAATGGCACGAATCTGCACATAGTTGCCCAAACGGATGCCACGCGACTTGTCGGTCGTCTTGCGGATCATTTGATTCACTGCGGTGTCGGTACCGGGGTTTTGTTTGTAAAAGCCCGAAGCTTCTGTCAACTTGAAGGCGGCCAAGGTGATGGGCAAATAGCCTGTGCGTTTGTGGCTGGCCGATTGCACCTCGGCGTTCGAGAGATAGTTGAAAAACGTCGCGACGCCTTTGTACTCATCTGCTTTCTTACCCGACATGACCCACAAGCTCGCACCGCCGATGACGGTGTTTTGGGGCGCACCGGGTACATCGGGGTAGTAAGGCAAGGCCGATAAGCCGTAGCCAAATTTGGCGTTCTTCGCCACGTTGCCGTAAAAGCCAGAGGAGGTGGTGATCATGGCGCACTCACCCGACACAAACGTGGCTTCGGGCACGTTGCCGCGTCCTTTGTACACAAACAGCCCTTGCTTGGCCATATTGCCTAGGTTTTCGATGTGACGCACGTGCAAGGGTGAATTCACCACCATGCGTGCGTTCATCCCGCGCATGCCGTTGCCTTGCGTGGCGAGCTCGGTGTTGTGCCAGGTGGAGAAACTCTCCAGCTGGGTCCACCCTTGCCAAGCCAAGGTCAGCGGGCACTTGTGGCCATTTGCTTTCAGTTTGGCGGCTGCCAAAGCGACTTCAGGCCAAGTGGCTGGCGGTTTGTCGGTGGAAATGCCTGCCGCTTTGAACGCATCCTTGTTGAAATAAAACACCGTGGTGGAACTGTTGAAAGGATACGACAACATCTCACCTTTGGGTGAGGTGTAGTAACCCGCCACCGCAGGCACATAGGCTGCAGGATCGAACTTGAAGCCCGCATCTTGCATGACCTTGCCCACTGGCACGATGACGCCTTTGCTGGCCATCATGGTGGCCGTGCCCACTTCAAACACTTGCAAGATGTGGGGCGCGTTGCCTGCACGAAAAGCGGCCACAGCAGCCGTCATGGATTCGTCGTAACTGCCTTTGAAAACAGGCACAACTTTGTATTCTTTTTGGTTGGCATTGAAGTTCTTGGCCAAGTCATTGACCCACTCCCCGTTCACCGCCGTCATGGAATGCCACCACTGAATTTCAGTTTGAGCTTGCGCACCTGCATGCATCAAGCCGCACAAAGCCATAACGCATGGCACAGCAACCTTGGAACGTGTGAAAAAAGTCATTCAATACTCCTTGAATAGAAAACCAAAATTATGGCTACTTCATATGTCATTATTTTGACCTGTAACTTCACCCCCAAAGCGGGTAAAAACCATAGCTGACAATCGCCAGATGCTCCCACTTTCCAATTGGCCCATGGCCGAACGCCAGCGCATTCAAGGGGTGTTGACCGACATTGACGACACCTTGACCTGCGATGGCCACATCTCGCCCGATGCCTTGCAAGCGCTCCACCAGCTCAAATCGGCAGGCTATGCAGTCATCGCCATCACGGGGCGTCCCGTCGGCTGGAGCGAACCCTTTGCGCAAAGTTGGCCCGTCGATGCGATCGTGGCCGAAAACGGTGCCGTAGCCTTGCTAGGTGCGCGCAAGATCTACCTGCAAGATGCCCCCACCCGGCAACACAACCTGACCCGCATGCAAGCGGTGATGCAACAGGTGTTGCGCGCCGTGCCGGGCGCCCAGGCTTCGCGTGACTCTGATGGCCGCGAAACAGACATCGCGATAGACCACAGTGAGTTTCATTACCTCGACGAGGCTCACATTGCGCAGGTGGTCGAACTTATGCACAACGCGGGGATGAACGCCACCATCAGCAGCATTCATATCAACGGCTGGTTTGGCTCGCACAACAAGCTCGAAGGCGCGCGCTGGATCGTGCGCGAGTTATTCCAACGCGATCTGGATGACGAGCTAGACACGTGGGCCTACGTCGGTGATTCCACCAACGACCAACTGATGTTTGCCCATTTCGCCAACAGCGTAGGCGTTGCCAACATCCAGCGTTTTGTGCCCACCTTGCAACACCTGCCACGCTACATCACCCTGTCAGAGCGGGGCACAGGTTTCAGCGAAGTGGCACAGGCTATTTTGGCCAGCCGTTAGGGCCACCGCACGTGACTTGATCGCATTTCGCAGTACGCTTGGCCATCGCATCTGTTTTCAGAAGGACACCCATGACAACTTTGTTTGACGCCGTCACTTGCGGCGCTCTCCACCTCAACAATCGCGTGGTGATGGCCCCACTCACGCGCAACCGCGCGCCCAACGCTATTCCCACCTCCTTGATGGCGACCTACTACGCACAACGCGCCTCGGCGGGTTTGATCATCTCGGAAGCTACGGCCATCAGCCCGCAAGGCCAGGGCTATGCGGATGTGCCCGGGCTTTACGGCACCGAGCAACTCGATGGCTGGAAAAAAGTGACCCATGCCGTGCACCAGGCAGGCGGCAAGATCGTGGTGCAACTGTGGCATGTGGGCCGCGTGTCGCACACCAGTCTGCAGCCCAACTCTGAAGCGCCGGTGGCGCCTTCGGCCATTCGTGCCCACACCAAAACCGTGTTGATCAAGGACGGCGTGGCCGGCTTCGTTGAAACCTCTACCCCACGGGCGCTCACTTTGGAAGAAATTCCAGACATCGTGCGTGACTACGCCCACGCCGCGCGCAATGCCATTGACGCCGGTTTTGACGGGGTTGAAATTCACGCTGCCAACGGGTACTTGATTGACCAGTTCTTAAAAACCGGCAGCAACCAGCGCACCGACGACTACGGCGGCAGCATCACCAACCGCACCCGCTTTTTGCTAGAAGTTACCCGTGCGGTGGTGGACGCGATTGGCGCCAACCGCACCGGCATTCGTCTCTCGCCCGTCACACCCGCCAACGATGTGCACGATGACCACCCGCAAGCCTTGTTTGAATACGTGGTGCGCCACCTCGGCCCCATGAATTTGGCCTACATCCACGTGATTGAAGGGTCCACAGGCGGCGAACGCGTGTTGGCCGATCGCCCGTTTGACTACGCGGCCCTCAAGGCGGCTTACCAACAAGCCGGGGGCCACGGCGCCTGGATGGTCAACAACGGTTACACCCTGGATCTGGCCAACCAGGCTGTGGCCGAAGGCGCAGACTTGGTGGCCTTTGGCCGCCCTTTCATTGCCAACCCCGATTTGGTGGATCGCTTGCGTGTCGGCGGCCCCTTCAACACCGTCGAGCGCGCCACGCTGTACGGCGGCGGCGAACATGGCTACACCGACTACCCCACGCTGTAGAAGCTACACCACGCCTTCAACAGCCGACCCCTCACAGGAATTGGCATGCCCTGTTCAAGCCATGGCCTCTGACACTCCGGTACAGTTCAAGACATGACGTACAGCGTGAAAGAAATGTTCTACACCTTGCAAGGTGAAGGTGCCAACGCGGGCCAACCTGCGGTGTTTTGCCGCTTTGCCGGTTGTAATTTGTGGACCGGCCGCGAGGAAGACCGCAGCTCGGCCATCTGCCAGTTTTGTGACACCGACTTTGTGGGCACTGACGGCGATGGCGGAGGCAAGTTCGACTCGGCCCAAGCTCTGGCCCAAGCAATTGCCGGTTTTTGGCCTGCCGATGACACCCAACACCGCTTTGTGGTGTTGACGGGCGGTGAACCTTTGCTGCAGGTCGATGCTGCTTTGGTGAACGCATTACACGCCTTGAATTTCAAAATTGCCGTGGAAACCAACGGCACCGTGCTGCCCCCTGCTGGAATTGACTGGTTGTGCGTGAGCCCCAAAGCGGGCAGCAAGCAAGTGGTGACACGCGGGCAGGAACTCAAACTGGTGTTTCCGCAACTCGGCTCAGATCCGGGACAATTCAGTACTTTGAACTTTGACAATTTCTATTTGCAACCCATGGACGGCCTCGCCGCTGCGGTCAACACCGCAGCCGCTGTGGCTTACTGCCAAAAGCACCCCCAGTGGCGCTTGAGCTTGCAGACCCATAAGTTGATTGGCATCCGATGACTTTTGAACTCAGCCAGCGCTTTTACTTTGAAGCGGCCCATACCCTGCGTCGCCAAATCGACGCCGAAGGCAGCTTGCGCATTCACGGCCATACCTACCATGCCGAAATCACCATTGCAGGCACGCCTGACCCTACATCCGGCATGATGATGGACTTGGCATTTTTGCGCCAAGAAATTGAGAAGGTGCGCGCTCAACTCGACCACCGTTTCTTGGACGAAGTGCCCGGCATAGGCCCCGCCACGCTAGAGAACCTGTGCCTGTTTCTGCACAAGCAGTTAAAAGGTAGCTTGCCCAACATCGCACGCGTGACGGTGGAGCGGCCTGCCAGCGGCGACAAATGCTGCTTGAAGCTGATCGACTAACTGAGACGCCGTTTTTTTATGTTCGTGTGAACGTTGCCCTCAACCAAAGCGCTCACAGTCTGAAAAATTTCAACATGGACAGTTTAAGAATCGACAAATGGTTGTGGGCTGCACGTTTTTACAAAACACGCAGCTTGGCCAGCGACGAGGTCAGCAAAAACCGGGTGCAGATCAATGGCCAAGATGCCAAGCCTTCACGCGAAGTCAAGGTCGGCTGCGTGGTGCGTTTGCGCCAAGGCCATGTCGAGCGCACCGTGGTTGTCAAAGGCGTGAGCAGCACTCGCGGGCCTGCACCCGTGGCGCAATTGCTGTACGAAGAAACACCCGAGAGCATTCAAGCCCGGTTGCAAGCCGCAGAACACAACCGCATGGCACGCGAGCCTGCCCACAGCATTGAAGATGGCCGCCCGACCAAACGCAACCGCCGCCAAATTGAACGCGCATGGAACAACCGCTGGAGTGCTAGCCTGGATTAGTTGCGCTTGAGCCTGACCTGATCAAAGGTCTGCTCAACTTCTTCTGCCATATTTTGTTGCACTACATGTTCTTCTAATGGCGCATCAGGCTTTGCAGCATTGACATGTTCCGAATGCGCCGCCAACGTGATCAAAAAACCCGAGGTAATCCGACTGCTGGGCAGCTTCATACCCATGGGCATTGCGAACACACACAACACAAAGACAATCGTCACTTTGGCATGGGCATACAACCAATTCAGACCCGTGGGAGCATAACGGCCCATGGCCAATAAACGATGGGGTTGTGGCATGGCAGCGCGCGTCACCACAGATGACGTTTCTTGTGCCTGTTCCATTTCTAAGGGTCTCGCAGCGGCATACGCGCCATCACCGTCACGCGCAGAGTCGATAGGCGATGCAACCGCCAGATCGGTTTGCAGCAACGCGGCCTCAGTTGAGGCCTTGAAGTCGATTTCGTTCAGATCTCGATCTGATTGAATACGTTGGTAATTCGCTGCTGTAGATGCCAATTCAATCGTTTGAATGTTCTCGACATCGCGCATCAATGCAATGTCTTGAATGTTGTCCTGGGCATCTGCGATTGAAATGTGTTGCACATTCTCCGCATTCGCAATTGCCGTTATTTGTTGCACGTTATCGCTGCCAACGGGTAGCACGATCTGTTCTACGTGATCGATACGCAACATCTCATCCACCATACTGAGCAGCTCTTGCTCCTCGGGAGAAACATCGACCACGACACCTGGCACATCGATCAGCATTTCTGCACGGATGGCATCTAGAAAATCTTTGTTTTCTCGCTCAAAGCGGTTCAAACGTTGATTCAGGCTGTCAATGCCTTCATACAGGCTTTGCATTCTGACTTCGAGAGAGAGCTCTTCGGAATGCTCTTGCAGTGCCTCTGCATCAATTGCTTGTAGATTGCCAGTCACCTCCGTCAAGGCCAGCGTTTGGATGTTGGCGTCTGCGGAATCGGTCGACAGGGTTTGACGGTTGGTTTTGCTGCTTTCTGTGCCGATGGTCTGGCGATTTTCAGCAGCACTCATGCCATCGTCAATTTGCTGCACATTGTCCGCCATCAAGCTTTGCGCGAGCTTTTGAACATTCAATTCATCCGTGGCGTTGTGTCCTACCTGGATGATGTTGTCGTTGCTTCCAAAGTCTTCGGCTACATGCTCAATGTTGTCTTGCATGGTGCGTTGAATTTGCACCCCCATGGCCGCGCTGTAAGCATCTGCGGGCGCTTGATGACCTTTGTTTGTAGGCGTCAGTTTCTTTTCAAACTGAATTCCCTCTTCTGCATCGGTTTCACGACGCCGATGGTGCGTGATCTTGGGCTTGAACTCTCGGGTATCAAATGGTTTAACGTTTTTAATTTCAATCGTTTGGTAGTAGCTTTCAAACGATGTTTCGCTGTAACCAAATGACGTCAAAATGGTTTGGAACAACTTGTTTTCTAACAAGGCCACATTGCCGTCCGACAACATGGAGTCGCACACATTGGTCAAGATATAGAGCCGTTGCTCTGCCGTTAGTAAAGGTGTCGCTTGATCTAAAAACTGCTTGACCTTGGTTTTGCGTACATATTTGAGCGCTGCCTTTTGCAGCCCCTCAAACTCACCAATCACAGCTTCAAGCTGACCAATTTCTTCTGAGCCGATGGCGCCATCGGCCGTCATCATGTACAGCAAAGCGATCGCTAATGCATGGTGCGGACTAATCGCTGTAATTTCGTCGGAGGTCCCCTGGTATGGTCCCAGCACCGTTTTGTCGTTTTTGAGCGCTATGGTTTTGATATACGGATCAAACGCTTGCTCGGTCATTCCCAAGGCGCTGACCATGCGATGGAAGAGTGCCAATTCAGCATCATCGGCATGACCATCGGAGAGCAAAGAATCGCAGACATTCGTCAAAATGCACAAACTATCTTTGTGGCTCAATGCCTCGGGGGCATCTTGCAAGAATTGTTCTACCGAGGTCGATTGCACGTAAGCCAAGCCGTAGCGCAATACCTCTTTGTCGCCACCCAAGACCGATTGAAGTTGGCTGCTTTCTTGGTCTTCAATCTCGCCATCAGAGGCAATCATGTACAGCAGCGCCACCGCCAACGCCAAGTGCGGTGTGAGTTCAATGACCTGATCCTTCACCTCTTCAGCGATTCCGATCTCGCTTTTGAGACTTTCAAGCAGGTCTAATTTCGGGCTGACTGCGGGCATACGCCACAGTAACCAAGGCGCTTTATGACGTGGGTGACATCTCCGTCATGGACCCCGTCCATGACAAAAATGTCATTTTTTGAATGGCTTACAAGCGTTCAAAAGGTGCACTGAGCTTAGCCAATACCGTGTGTTGCGATGTCACCGCCAAGCTCAGCGTGCTGTGGTGCAGCTTGGCTATTTCTAGGCAAATGCTCAGCCCTAAACCCAAACCATCCACCCGGCGGGTATGAGACGCATCGCCCCGATAGAAGCGATCAAAAGCGCGTTCTGCCAAGTCACTGGGAGCTTCCGGGGTGGGGTTTTCTATCGTCAATTCAAAACCACCTTCCACGCGTTTGAGCACCATGTGAATCCAACCATTGGGCAGGTTGTAGTTGACCGCATTGACGTAGAGGTTATGAATCATTTGATTCACCAAGGTTTTGTCACACCGCCACACAATGCCTGGTTGAATATCTCCGGTAATTTTCAGCTTGGAATGAAATGACAAAGCGTCTTTGATGAGCTCTTCTAACAAGCGACTCACATGGACGTCACTGAGCTCTTCCACAATGCTGTTGGCGTCTGCACGCGAGAGTAGTAGTAATTTTTCAGTGATTTCAATCAACCGTTCAATTTCATCACTCATCGAGCGCATCCGAACTTGAACGTCTGAGCCAACCGGCAGATCGGCCATGAGTTGTTCTGCATTGCCTCGCAAAATCGTCAACGGCGTGCGCAGCTCATGGGAAGCATCGGAGGCAAAGCGGCGTGCTTTGGTAAAGCTCTGACTCAAACGCACACGCAGGTCTTCAAACACCTGCGTGACGTTTTCAAACTCTTTGAAAGGCGCCACCAGTTGGGTGGATTGATCCAAATTACGCGCTGTCAACTGCGCCAGCGTACGCTCCAGCATGGCAATGGGGCGTAAAGCGATGTAAATGATGTAGAACATCAAGGCCGCCAACAAGGTAATGATGGTGGGCAAAACATAAATCAAGTTGCGATCACGCAGGGTCCACATTTGCACCATTAAATCGCCGATGTGATCATCGCTCAGCCAAATTTGCGGCCCCTGTGGATCGGCTTTGAATCGCACACCTTGCCAGCGCACGCCATCGATGACGCCATTGGCGTAATCAATGCGAGGGTCCGCCTCTTCTTTTAATTCTTGCCCCCACCAAGCAGTCTGCTTTTGAAAATTCGAACAGGACTGCTCTGCCCCCGGCAAGGTCACAGCCGAGGGTTTGTCACACAGCACATAAAAGTCGGCAATGTTGTTGGTGATATTGCCTTTTTCTCGGGCATTGAAACAATGTAAAAAATCAATTTGATTGTCGACATAAGTGTGACAGTTGACCAAGCCAGCTCCCATCTCACGGTGGGTTCGATCTCGTAATTGGTCCACCAGAAAATACTGAGCGAGCATCCGATTGGCAAAAATAATGCCAAATGCAACCAAACAAATACGAATAAAAACGTGAAATTTGAAAGACTTTTTCATGCAGCGTCTTCCACTTTCAAGCGATAACCTACCCCGCGCACAGACTCAATCGGCGATGAGTGTTCGTTGCTGTTACGGCTGAGCTTTCTTTTGATGCGTCGCACACACACATCCACCACATTGGTTTCGGGATCGAAGTTGATTTCCCAGACATGCTTGAGGATTTGTTGGCGTGAATAAATATGGCCGGGCGAGCGCATCAAATAGGCCAACAGGCTGAATTCGCGTTGACTCAAAATGGCCGACACCTCATGCCATTGAGCCTTGCGGTTGACCACATCCAGTGTGAGATGGTGACTGCTCATGTGCTGGACCTGCTCGGGCACTTTGCGGTTCATCACAGCACGAATGCGGGCAATCAACTCTTCAACAAAAAATGGTTTGGGCAAATAGTCGTCTGCCCCAATTTCAAATCCGAGCAATCGATCAGGCAAATCGACCTTGGCACTCAGAATGATCACAGGCATAAGGTTGCCGTCTTGGCGCAATTGGCGCAACAGATCAAAGCCATTCAATTTGGGCAGCATCACATCCAGAATGACCAAATCGTGTTGATTTTCCAAAATCAAGGCCAAGCCGCTCGCACCATCGCCCACGTGATCTACCTCATAGCCCGCTTGCTGCAAGCCTTTAATCACAAATTCGGCAATCTTTGCCTCGTCCTCAATCAATAAAATTTTCATAGCGCATTACGCATCGGACAGCCTGCATCGTGCCGGCCATTGGGTGATTCCTGTTCGTTTCATTGTCGAGGGATTACCCAGTTTTGCAAGTTGCCTTAAATGACATCTTTGTCATTCTGACGTCAGCCATATCTGAGTGCTCAGGATCTACCCAAGCAGCGTCGCCAGGTGTGCGCCAACACAATCACCGGCAACACCGCGCCCAACCAAAAATGCACGGGCGACATGGCCTCATGCCACTCAGGGCTGCCATAGAGCAACACCAAGCCCCCCACGGTCAGAACAAGCAACCATGCCAAGTTGGTCATGCCCAACCACCAGGTAGTGCGCTCGCTGTGTTTGTGCCACATCATCCGAACATGGGGCCACACACCGCGACCACACATCACACAAAACGCCCAGCTCAGCACACCATGCATGACACCACTGCCGCGACGCAGCAAGGTTTGCAGTTCGGTCATATCCATCAGCGCCGCGGCAGGCCATGCGTACATTAACAGCCCAGTCAGCCATAACAGCATGATGACCGATGCCATCCAGGAAAACGTGGTTCGACCCCATCCGGCCAAGTGTTTTGGTTTACTCATGAACTTCTCCACATGCGCGCCTTATGAGCGCGCAATACGTTGCGCAGTTGAGGGCATAAATCACTGGATTGCAACGCCCATTTGGTCAAGGCATCTGCGGTCATGCAATCAGGGGCTTGGACAGTGGCACTGCGCCAACGTTGTTTTTGCAAGCGCCGCCCAGGGACAAACTCTGGGTTGAGGGGGGCTGCCACGGAGGTGGCCAATGCTCGGTGTTGGAGTGTTTGACAAGCACGCATGCGCAGATCCATCACATGGTGTTGCGCATGTCTGACATCCACGGGCCACACGGTGCTGCCTATGGCGCGCATATCGCCCCCCGCGTTGACCAACGCATCGACTACGCCGTGTTGTTGCAGCCTGGTGATCGCGCAGTCAACCGCATAGCCCTTGGCGATACCTCCAAAATCAATTTGGATTGCATGCTGGAGTTTGACCTTGGTGTCAGACAGCACCTCCAAAGCGTGCAAGCCCACACTCGGAGCGTTTAGGCGTGTCAAGCCCGGACGTTGACCTGCCACACACAAGCGCGTGGCCGCCCGCCCCGGATTGAACGCACCGTGGGAAACACGCTGCCAGTACTGTGCCGCCCGCAGGACATGCACGGTATGAGGATCTAGCATGAGCACAGCCCCAGCGGCGACCTGTGACAAACGCGCCAAGTCTGAGTCTGGTGCATGTGCGCTCATCACACGACCAATGTGTGCCACCTCATCAAAGGCGGCTGAGAATGCCACCTCACGCTGAGCAGGTGTCAATGCAGCGTCGTTGAGATGAATCGACACCACTGTGCCAAGCAAGGGACGCGCACGACGAACCGTTTGACCAACCATCACTTGCCCGCTATCAACAGACTCACCACGGCGCTTAAGCGCTGCATGCCTTCAGTCACATGCTGGCAAGACAAGGTTGCCCCAGAAATGTTGCGAATGTCATCGGGAAAACGCATGGCGGCAGGTCCTTTTTTACCGACAAACTGTTTGCGCCACCCGGTCTGGCGAATTTCGGCGCCATGCGATTCACGGTAAGCCAAAATTTCGATGCCTACGGCCACACCTTGGGCATCGAAACCCGCCGCGTAGTCAATCAAATCGTATTTGCCAACCACTCGATCCGAGAGCACCCATCCCGCTACTTTGCCCCCGGCCATTGCGCGCCAACATTTGGGGCTGTAGTGACGCGGCACACGGGTATCGCTAAGTTTGGCCAAGCTAGCGAGTTGGCTGTCGTCCCAAGACAAGGACATGAGCTCAAACCCATCGGCCGATGGGCACAAGATTTTTTGCGCTTGTTCCATGTCCATGAAAACAGCCGCAAACGCCGACTCGGCCATGATCGTCGTCATGCCCATCGCCAAGGCCCCCAAAGCTTGGAGCGATTGACGCCGTTGGCGCGATGGCGGGCTGGAGAAGGATTTTGCGAATTTCATAGAGATCTCAATAGTGAAAACCCAGGCCCAGGTTAAGACGATCGAAGGCGCTGTTGTTGAGATACCTTTGCGTATCGAGCTTCAACACCACTTGAGGATGAAGGTAGAAGTTCGCGCCCATCGTCCACACCCGGGTATCGGGTTCTACCGCAGGTGCCAAACCGACAGGCAAACCCGAGAAGCTCAAGGCTGTGTTCACACGTTCGTAACGTGCAAAAGGAACCAAGCTGTAATCCCCCTGACGCCACAGACGATAAGCAGCTTGGGTATACCAGCCACGGAACTGATCGGGCACAGGGTTGTTGAGGCCGTTGGCCGAAGCGTTGAATGCACTCACGTCATGAAAACGGCCCTGGGTGGCCAAGGCCACCCAATCCCAAGCACCGACTTGCCACTTGGTATGCACTTCCGTCAAGGTGACGCTGGCATGAGGTGAAGGGATGTTTTGTTTTTGCGCAATACCCCCTTGAAACAAACTGCCACCGATGTTGAAACCTGGAATACCGTCGTAATTCAACACACCGTAGTAAGCAAGCGAGGCCGCTTTGGCCAATTGGCCCTCTTGATGGATGGCCCCCAGCGGTGACTCTTTGGTTTGCGCGCTCTGTGTAGGCCATTTGGTGAGGTCAAAACTGGTCACCACCCCTGCGTCCCATCGCACACCGTTGTCATAGGTGCCGCGCAAGCCTAGCCCCATTTCTCGCCAGGTGGTGGGAATGATGGCGGTCTCCACCAAATTTCTGTGCACGCCCATGTAGCGGGTGGGTTCATGGGTTTCGTTCATATAGCCAATGGGCAGCAAGAACAAACCCATCTTGGCAGACAAGTGCTCATGGATGTCATGCTCCACATACAACTGCTCAAAAGCCACTTCGCCTTGGTCCCCCGCAGACACCACCGCATTTTCAATTTCTAACTCGGCCGCAAAACGGGTGCGGTCGTTGAAGCGATAGCCAAAGCCCAACACACCGCGCCGTGCGGTCGCCACCGCGTCTGCGATGTTGTGACGTGGACGCGTCATATTCAGCTCGCCATAACCAAACAAGCTGACGGCATTGGGCACAGCCTCTTGTACAGCAGCAGTCTGTGCAACAGCAGAAGTTGCGACAGGAGGCGCAGCAAGTACTGGCGCAACAGATGCGGGATCGGCTTTGGGATGCTGCTGCGTTTTGAGTGCTTGAATTTCCAATCGCAATTGGCGCAATTCGTCACGCAACTGTTTCATCTCGGCGGCGACATCGCTGTTGGTTTGACCATAGCTGACCTGCGCAACCAGAAGCACAGCAGCGGCGATACACGTGTGTTTGATCATGTTTAACCTCGTCTTTGTTTCAATTCATATAGCCATCACTGAGCGTTCGCAAAAATGCAATGAGCTCGCTGATTTCTTGGCTGGTTAATGCGGGGGGTTGTCCGAACAGGCGGTTGTAAGGCCCTTCAATCACGTTGACGTTGACTTTTTCAGCGACGGGTAGATCGTTGTAGATCAGTGGATTGCCCAGCAAATCCAAGGGGTACCAAATGCTTGGATTGGTGTCGCGCGTGACGTAGAACATCACCGCGTCTTGCAAAGAGCCGAATTGACCGTTGTGAAAAAACCTTTGACGCAGGGCCACATTACGCAGGCTGGGCACTTTGAAAGCGCCACACAAGTCGGTGCGCGCAGACATATCAAGACGCACAGGACCGCATAATCCCTTGTCAAAAAAATTTGCGTTGGCATTGGCTGCAATATTCGAATTGCGCGGCAGGCCTAAGTTGTCATACGTGAAGTCGGTGAACAACGCAGCAGGCGCATTGCTTGGCTTGGTGCTGGGATGGCATGCGGCGCAATTGCCTTTGTCTGATCGGTTGAACCACGCCAGCCCTTTGATTTCTTCTTGCGTGAAAGAAGCTTTGCCTGCATTGACCGCATCGAACTTGCTGGTGAATGGTGCGAAGTCTGTATCTTCGATTTGATAGCGCTCCAAGGCATAGGCCATGCGGTCAAATGCTGCAGAGGGATTGTTAAAAATATCCGCACCAAACACGCTTTTGAATTGGTTCGCGTAACTCGCCGATTGCAGCTTGGCCATCACATCGGCCACACTGGCATTGGCCATTTCAGCAGTGTTCAGTAAGGGACCTTTGGCTTGTGCGGCCAGCGAATTGACGCGCCCATCCCAGAAGAAGCCCCCCATAGGGGTGCCATCGGTATCGAATTTAAATGCCCCATTGAATTTCAAATACCGAATCGCGGGTGGATTGCGCAGTCCAGGTTGATCAAGATTGATGCCTCCCAACGCCACGGGCGTGCTGAACGGCGAAGCGTGGCCGATCGATGGGTCATGACATGTGGCGCATGACATGCGCCCAGATGCTGACAGCCCGGGGTCATGAAAAATCAGTTGCCCCAACGCAGCGGCAGGACTCAAGCCTGCAGAGGGTTGATCAGACGCACCGCCACCACATGCGCTCAACAACGTGGTGCAAAACAAAGCAATGAAATAAGTTCGGAGTCCGAACATAGACAACTCGGCAACAGCCGAAAAGTGGAACCAGGTCCGATTCTAAATGCAAATAATTCTCATTTGATAGACCGGCAAAATTGAGTCTTCCCACCTTCTATGGCGTCTTCAGGTCTAGTTTGTCGTTAATTCAATCACCCCACCCGTTTGTGCGGCCTGCGAAATAGCTTCTGTGACACGTAAATTGTTCAAGCCATCACGCGCACTGACCAAGGGCTGCGTTTTTCCTTGAATGAGCTCACAGAAGTGTGTGATTTGGCGAGCCAAGGGATCGTCACGTACCAGTGCGAGCCGATCGGCCTCAAACGGTTTCCACCAAGAGCGGTCTTCAGCGCGGGCATAGGTTTTCAAACGCATGGTAGGCACGGACAAGCTGCCTTGGGTGCCGCTGATCACATAGCAATCTTCGTCGTCGTAGCTGCTGTAGGCCTTGTTCTCTTGACTCGTTTGCTCCCAACTGCGAGGACTGGCCGCAGTATCGGACAGCATGAAGCTGCCAAGAGCGCCGCTGGCAAAACGCAAGTTCATGGCCACAGTATCTTCCACCGCAAAGCCACGTGTGGCGTGCGACTTGAAAGCTTGTACCGCCACGATGTCGCCACACAACATGCGCAGGTTGTGCACCTCATGGATCATGTTGATGAGGATGGGCCCTGCTCCAATCTCACGACGCCAAGGGGCGTCAGTGAAGTAGCTGTCGGGCTTGAAAAACAAAGCGCTGCCCATGACGGCCACCAACGACCCCAAGCGGCCCGAATCAACCACCTGTTTGGCTTGAGCCATGATGGCGCTGTGCGCGCGGTGGTGGCCAATCAACACCTTCGCGGCGCTGGACTCGACTTGTTCCACCAAGATTTGCGCGTCTTGCACCGTGGTTGCAATTGGTTTTTCGAGCAAGATCGGAACGCCCGCAGCCATGCACTGCAAGGCCTGCGTGACATGCAGTGCATTCGGGGTCGCCAAGATGATGCCGTCGGGTTTGTCTTGCGCCAGCAATGTATCCAAGGTGTCGTAAAGCGGCACACCATACGCCGCAGCGAGCGCTGTGGCCCCAGCAGAAGGATCCACAATGGCACTGAGCACACAGTGCGAGCTGTGTTGGATCACGACAATATGGGCCTTGCCAATCACACCGACGCCGGCTACTGCAATGCGCAAGGGATCAGACATAGAAGTGGTGGTCATGATCAGACCGTATCAGGAATAGGCAGGTCCATGTCCAAGCCTGCAAATTCAAAGCCTCGCTGGTGGTCCAACAAATGCTTACGTGTCCACGCCACGGCAGCGTCAACATCACGCAGCGTGAGTGCCGCAAAGACGTGCCGATGCGCTTCTAACAAGCGTGCACCGGACTGCGGCAGCACCGGTGCAATCGCAGCGTAACCCGATCGCATCAACAAGCTCACCGGTGCGCGCGCCAACAGCAAGGCTTGGTTGTGTGTGGCTTCAGCCACCAGGGAGTGAAATTCGATGGTGGCTGCAATGGGGGAGTCTCCGGCTTGCACCAAGGCTGCCGTCACCTCGAGGTTGCGCTGAAGCACCCCCAACTCCTCGGGCGTGATTCGCTCTGCGGCCAGACGGGCACACATGGGCTCCAGACTTGACGCGACTTCCCACACATCGCGGTAAGTCACTTGGTGCATACGCAAGGCACGCTCTGCGGCTTGGGCCAAATCGTTGTGACGTGGAATGCTCACGATCAAACGTTTGCCCATGCGTTGCAGCAAGCCGTCTTGCTCCAGCTGGCGCAAGCCTTCACGCACGGTTGATCGGTGCACGCCATAGTGGGTGGCGAGCTCAGTTTCGGTGGGAAACGCCTGCCCAGTTTGAACCTGCCCACGCACAATGCGTTGGCGCAAACTTTCCGAAATCACACGGTAAGCAGGCGTGGCTGGCGGTTTAGGCGTGTCCATCATGCCGCCATTCTAGGAGCCCACGTCTGTGAGCTCGCTACGACCTGTGCGGCCTCAGTCGGCGGTGAAACCCGACGCTTTGATAACGGGCTCCCACTTTTTGATGGCCGTGTTTTGACGGTCGATCAACTCTTGCGTCGGCTTGCCCACGGGCATGAAACCCATGGCCATGATTTTTTCTTTCACATCGGGCATGGCCATGATCTTGACCAAGGCACGGTTCCAGTTGGCCACCGCTGCTGCCGGTGTGCCCGCAGGTGCGTAGAGCGCATTGAAGCCCGAGCCACTGACCGATGGGAAACCCAATTCGGTGAAGGTCGGAACGTCGGGCGCTTGTGGAATGCGTTGTTCGGTGGTGACGGCCAAAATTTTGATCTTGCCGGCTTTGTGGTTTTCCACCTGGCTGCTGGCCACGTCAATCGAGGAGCTGATCTGCCCGCCCATCAACGCGAGGTTGATCGGTGCACTGCCCTGAAAAGGCACGTTTTGCATGGGCACACCGATCGCGTCACCCAGCACCATGCCGTAAAAGTGATGCGGTGCGCCGAGTGCAGGAATGCCGTAGTTGGCTTCTTTGGGATTGCTCTTGGCCCAGGCCACGTACTCGGCCCAGGTGTTCGCTTTGGGATTGGTGCCGACGGCAAACCCAAATGCAAACTCGGCCACCGTGCCAATGGGCACCAGATCTTTTTTGGGATCGTAGTTGAGCTTTTTGAAGGTGAAGGGATACAGCGCCGTCAATGCATCAGGGCCCAACATCACCACACTGCCATCGGCGGGCGAGGCCTTGAGGGCATCCACCGCAATGCGGCCACCGGCACCGGTTTTGTTGTCAACCACCACCGGGCGGTTGAGTTCGGTCTTGGCTTTCTCAGCCACCAAACGGGCAATCGCATCGAACGACCCCCCCGCTGGAAAACCGACAAGAATCTTGGCCGGTGCACCCTCTTGCGCGCTGGCAGGCGCGGCAATCACAGCCCCCAGCACACTGGCCAAGACAGCGTTGAGCGCGAATCGACGGTTCAGAAATTTCATGGCAGGCTCCTCAAGGGTTAGAAAAATTGTCAGGTCTGTTCCCGCACGGATGCCGCTTTGGCGCCATGGATGGTGGATGGACTGTTCATTCAAAATAATTGTCCGACAATTATTTTGACGACAAATCCAGTAAAAACCCTGAATCAAATGATCAAATCGCTCAATAAAAGCAAGTTACTGTCGATTGTCAATTTGGACTTTTATTTCTCAGACCCCACAAGGAGCACAACGTGACCCCAACCCAAGCACTTGACACCCCACACGCCCCAGCCTACAGCTGCGCGTGCTGCAACCCCAACAGCCTGTCGACAGGCCACTCACGCCGTGGCTTCCTGACTCTGGGCGCAGCGGCCTTGACGGGTGGTTTGTTGGCCATGTCACCTGGCCAATCCCAAGCGGCCAGCGGCAACTACGAAGCCATGTTGCTCAACTGCATTGACCCACGCTTTACGACATTGAGCTGGCAGTACATGGGCTTGTTGCACGGCATTGCGCGCGACAAACTGAATGACAACTACAGCCAGTTTGTGATGGCGGGCGGTCCGATTGGCGCGGTGCACCCCAAATTTGCGTCATGGCACAACACCTTCTGGGACAACCTCGACATCAGCGTGTCTTTGCACCACATTCCACGCGTGGTGGCCCTGACGCATCGTGACTGCGGTGCTGCGAAGTTGGCTTTTGGAGAAGCCAAGGTAGCCACCAAAGAAGAGGAAACCCATGCCCATGCCGAAGCCTTGATGGCTTTTCGTGCGGCGGTGAACAAGCGCCAGCCCAAGCTGAGCGTGATCACGGGCATCATGGACTTGAATGGCAAAGTTGATTTGATTGGCTAAGCAGAAAAATCGATTCTCTGGCTGACATGAAAAAAGCCGTTGCTGAATAAACAGCAACGGCTTTTTGATTGCAAGAACGTTTAGATGTTCTTCATTCTGGACTTGATGTCATCTTCAGACATCAGCCCAATTTCGCTGGCCCGTTCCTCTGACACCCAGCCACGCGCCACCAGCGATTTCAAGATGTGCTCTCGGGTTGCTGGCTCTTGGTTATCGTCATTCAAGGTTTCGCCAAACAGCAGGACCATGATGGTTTTACCCACGATGTTCAACAAAATACCAAACAGTACCAAGCCCATCAACATGGTGACCGCAGCAATCACGCGTCCCCCAAAAGTGAGCGGGAACATATCGCCGTAACCCGTGGTGGTCAAAGTCACCATGCACCACCACATCGCGGCAGGGATAGACGTAAAGAAGCGTTTGTCTTCAGGAATCGGGTTACCGCTGACAGGGTCGACGGGCATGAACTTCGACGCTTCGGGTGGTGCGTCAGCGGGAAGAGGTGCCGCTTTGATTTGTGCATCCAGCAATTCTTGGCCGTGCGCAATGGCTTCAGGCGAATACAAATTACCTTCGACGTAGTACATCAAGGTGCTTGAAATCATGACCACCGAGAACAAGGCAATGAAGTAAATCTTCAGATTGGTCAAGATGGGGTTGGATTTCTCCATCTTGTTTTCCAACTGCTGCAAGGCGATGCGTGCCATTTTCAAGACTCGAAGCACACGCACCACACGCAAGACTCGGAACACTTTAGAGCCTTGCAAGGCCGTCAAGTTCATGACCATCAAGTATGTAGGCAAGATGGAAATCAGGTCCACCAAACCCCAAAAGCTGAAAAAGTATTTCACGCGGTCTCTGGCGAAATACAAGTTGCCTAGGTAATCAATCGTGAAGAACAACACCGCCGCATACTCCACCAAGGTGAAGGCATGGTCATACGTGGTGGCATAGGGTTCTACCGTTTCTCCTGCGAGCGACAGACAAGAAATCAGAATCCAAAAATTGATCACGGCCACCCAGCGCTGGAAGGCTGCTGTGGTGGGTTCAGTGAAGATGCGCTTGATCACGCTGTCACTGCTGTGTGTCGCACTCATGCTGTTACCCATAGAAGTCCCCAATGTTTATAGAGCTAGAGATGATAGTCAAATTTCATATAAACACTTAAGTTTTATACATGTGCGCGTTGTCTGTCTCAGTATCAAATTCATCAGCAAACGAAACTGGCCAAATTGCTTGAGGGAAAACCTGAAGGGAGCAGCGCTTGGCAGCCCCTCACAATGAATCGATCCATCCATTATTTCCACAGGAGTATGTCCATGTCGATTTCGCGTCGTGATGTGTTGCAGATGGCTGCTGTCAGCAGCTTGTTGACTGTTGCAAGCCAACAAGCTTGGGCACAAGCCCAGATAGAAACACTGAAAATCATCACCGGTTTTCCACCCGGGGGGACCTCCGATGCGATTTGCAGGCGAGTCTCGGAAAAGATTGCCCCCTCCTCCTACGCCAAAGCGGCCTTCGTGGAGAACAAAACCGGGGCGGGTGGACAAATTGCGATTCAGTTTGTACGCAACGCCGCCGCCGATGGCGCCACCGTGCTGCAAACGCCGATGTCCATGCTGGGCATTTATCCGCACATTTACAAAAAATTGCCTTACGACCCGGTGGGCGATTTGGCTCCCGTGTCGCTGGGTGCGGTGTTTGACTTTGGATTTGCCGTCGGCCCCATGGTGCCCGAGAGTGTGAAAAACGTTCCAGACTTTTTGAACTGGTGCAAAGCCAACCCCATGCTGGCCAACTTTGGCTCACCCGCAGCGGGCTCCACACCGCATTTCATTGGCGCCTTACTCGGCAAACATGCCAACATTGACCTCAAGCACGTTGCATTCAGGGGCACGCAGCCTGCGATCCTCGACATGATCGGTGGCCAGATTGCCGCAGTGTCTGGCCCGATTGGGGAATTCACACAGCATGTGCAAGCTGGCAAATGCCGCTTGCTGGCCGCATCCGGCGCCAAGCGCAGCCAGTTTGCGCCCAACACCCCCACCTTGGTCGAGCAAGGCCTCAAAGGCTTTGTGTACGACGAGTGGTTTGGTTTTTATGTGCCGGCTAAAACACCCACAGATGTGATCAATCGTTTGAATGCAGCCATGCGCACCGCCTTGGCTGCACCTGAAACAGTCAATGGCCTAGCCTTGATGGGCTTGGTGGCACAGTCGTCCACGCCTGCTGAGTTGGCTGCGCGACTCAAGTCAGACACCGATTTGTGGGCGCCCTTGATCAAATCGATTGGATTCACCGCCGACGCTTGAGAGACATGACGCAAGACCTCGCACTCCTGGGTGTGCCTGGCTCACCGTACACACGCAAGATGTTGGCGCTGTTGCGCTATCGGCGCATCCCACACCGCATGGTGTGGGGCGCCCATTTCGAACCCCTGGTGGGCTACCCGCCACCCAAAGTCAAACTGCTGCCCACCTTTTACTTTCCCTCTGAAGAGGGGCTAGAAGCGGTGGTCGACTCCACACCCATCATTCAGCGACTGGAAACCGAGTATCCAGACCGCCCGGTCATCCCCGATGATCCTTTGCTCGGTTTTCTGAATCTCTTGATCGAAGACTTTGCCGACGAGTGGCTGACCAAGGCGATGTTTCACTATCGCTGGCACTATGCCAAGGACGCCGCCCATGCCGCACCGCTGCTGATGTTTGGACAAAACCCTCAGCTCAGCCAACGCAAAGCACAAGAAATGGCTGACGCTTTTGCACAGCGACAAATTTCGCGTCTGCATGTGGTGGGCTCTAGCGACCTCACGGCACCTGTCATTGAGTCGAGTTTTCAGCGCTTGGTGGGCATCATGGACCGCATCATTGAACGTCACGGTTTTGTACTGGGTTCGCGTCCCTCAGCCGCAGACTTCGCCATCTACGGCCAACTGACACAACTCGGTGTGATAGATCCCACACCGGCGCGACTGCTGGAACATCACTCACCGCGTCTACGCGCATGGCTAGACAGAGTGGAAGACCTCTCTGGTCACACCGACGAGCAGTGGCTGGCTCGCAACGCCACCACAGATCATCTGGATGAATTGCTGGGCGAAATTGGACGGGTCTACGCGCCCTTTTTGATCGCCAATGCCCAAGCCGCCATACACGGTCAACCAACGTTTGAAACAATGCTGGATGGCCAGCGCTGGCAACAAGCCGTGTTTCCTTACCAGGTGAAGTGCTTAGAGATCTTGCGCCAAGAGAGGCTTGCCCTCACCCCCCATGTACGTGAAGCGTTGGATGGGGTGTTGGTAGGAACCGGGTGTGAGCAGCTGTTCGCACAGGCCTGAACTCGACTCGGGTCTAGCACATGGTGTGGGTTGGAAATGAAATTACCGCTGCCCGTCATGCACGGAGACGTTCTCCTTTGTCAGTCCACCCAGCCTGGAGTGCACGCGAGCGCCTGTGCCCATCACCAATCCAAACAAAATCTCGTTAGGCCGCGGTGCGTCCTGAATGCCAATTTCCATACTATTGAAGTGACTGCGCACATAGCAAGCATGGATGTAATGCAGCGGCACCATCAAGCGATACCCAGCGCTGGCGACGGCTTTGGCTGCGGGGACAATGGCTTTGGGCTCATCCAACACTGAGCGCATGGCCCATCCGCCGGCTTCATGCCAGACCGCACCATGCTCCATTTCGCCGTTAACGCCAACGATGGCTGCTTTGCTATAGACCTCGATGTTCTCTTTGCCCAAAGTATCGACCAACTCTTTTGCCAAGAGGGTGCCCAGTGATCTCAGCTCTGCCATGAAGGGCATGAGATCAGGCTCGTAACGGCCCGCATAGGGGTTTTTGATCACGGCACAGGCTGCTGCCAATTTGAGCGGCTTGTCTGTGACAGGGCCACCCTCGTGGTAAATGGTTTCGATGGTCAGACTGCGTTTACGAATTTCAATCAAAGACATGAGACTTCCTTTTGTTTGACGTGATCATTGTTTGGGGATTTTGGCCTCTGTGACGACCTGAATCCATTTTTGTGTCTGGCTGGCCACCATGGCTTTCATTTCTTCTGGTGTGCTGCCACGTGCTTCTCCCCCCATCTCTTCCAATCGGTTTTTGACCGCAGGCGACAGCAATGCTTTTTGAACCTCTGCATTGAGGCGATCAATGACGGCTCTCGGGGTAGTGGCAGGTGCCATAAGCCCTGCCCAAGAGCGAACGTCGTAGCCTGATACACCTTGCTCGGATACCGTGGGGACGTCCGGCAACACAGACCAACGTTGAGGACCGGTCGCAGCAATGGCGCGCAATTTACCCGCCTTGATGTTGGCCATGACGGCTGTGGGTGGTGCGATGATCATGGGGATGTCGTCTGCCAACAAGGCTGTGAGAGAACCAGAATCACCTTTGTAGGGCACATGCAGCAATTGCGTCTTGGACATGCTGGCCAACAGCTCTCCTGCCAAGTGATGGGTTGAGCCAATCCCGGCCGTACCGTAACTTATTTGCTCGGGATTCGCTTTCGCTGCCACCAGCAGCGCGGACAAGTTGGCAAACTTGCTACTGGTTGGCACCACGATGAGGAAAGGGAAATAGGTGATCGTGCTGACCATCTCAAAGTCTTGCACGGTACGGTACGCTAGGTTGTTATACAACGCACCCGCCACTGCATGTCCACCGGTGGCCAACAGCAAAGTGTAGCCATCGGGTTTGGCTTTGGCGACCGTGGTCGCCGCAATGTTCCCGCCTGCTCCGGCCTGCGCTTCCACCACCATGGGCTGCCCCAAACCTTTGGCCATTTCTTGCCCCACAGCTCTCGCAATGGCATCTGCGTTGCCACCAGGCGCAAAGCCTTGGAGAATTTTGATAGGCCGCTCGGGGTAAGTTTGCGCCCCCACATGTGAGGTCATAACCAGTGATCCGACACCTAAAGCGATGAGTAAATTTCGACGAAGCATGTTGTCTCCTAATGGATGAACCATGCCGCTTGTCTGCGCAAGCTGGCATGCCTAGATATCACGGTTTGATCACCAACTTTCCGCTGACCATGCCGCGATCGAGTAACTCATGGGTTTTGCGAACCTCACTGAACTTGAACATCTGGCATTCGGGCGCCTTGACCTGCGCATTGGTCATGAGTGCGATGGCCTCATACATCAGCTCACGTCTGAGCGAGACGTCCTCGTCCAAGGTATGCATTGAAAAGCAACGCACCGCCAAGCTCTTACCCAGCAAATTTCTGAGCACCTGAAAAACGTCCTCTGTGGGTGCACCCTGCACAATGTTGTAAGACACCAAAGTGCCCCAGGGCGCAAGACTGTGAAGACCATCGATCAGACTTTGACCACCGAGATGGTCAAACACGAGGTCGACGCCACGACCATGCGTGATGCTTTGGATGCGCTCTTTCAGATCGTCATGCGACGTACAGATCACATGATCGAAACCCTGTCCAAGCGCAAAGCTTGCTTTGTCAGGCGTTCGACTTGTGCCTAGGGTGGTCAAGCCTTTGTGTTTGGCCACCTGGCAAAGCATGCCTGCCACACCACCTGAGGCCCCCGTGATCAACACATGGGGGATAGGCCCTGCCACAGCCCCAGCCACACGCATCAGCGCCAACGCCAGTTGAAGATTGGGCAAACTGACCGCGTCCTCAAAAGCCAGCGTAACGGGCAAGCGGTAAGGGGCGTCTTCTGGGACCACGATGGCTTGCGCATAACACCCACCACGCTGCGTCAGTTCACGTGCACTCACCAACACGCGCTCGCCCAAGTGCCACTGGTTCACACCTTCGCCAATGGCATCAATTTCGCCTGCCATTTCAGCGCCAGGAATAGCAGGCAGGGGCGGCATCCATTTGTAGGTGCCTTTGCGTATCAAGACATCGGGGCGGCCCACACCAATTGCGCAGGCTTTGACACGCACCTGTCCAGGGCCTGGAAGCGGATCGGGTAAATCTACTTCGATCAGGTTTTCAGGTCCACCAGGCACCTGGACTTGGATGGCCTTCATGTTCAGGCCTGTGCGGCGATGGGGTTCACCAAAGTGCCAATGCCTTCGATCTCGACCTCGCACACATCGCCCGGCTTCATGAACCAAGCGGGCTTTCGGCTCCACCCCACGCCTGCAGGTGTGCCGGTGGCGATCACATCGCCGGGCACCAGCGTGAAGATGGTGGAGGCGTAGCTGATGAGCTTGGCGATCGAAAAAATCATGTGGCCCGTGTGGCTCGATTGCACGACTTCACCATTCAAGCGGGTCACCAGTTTGAGTTGCTGGTTCGGTGCAATTTCATCAGCAGTCACCATCCAAGGGCCGAAGCCGCCAGTGGATTCAAAGTTTTTGCCCGAAGCAATTTGCTTGGCGTGGAACTGCCACTCACGGATGCTGCCATCGTTGTAGCAAGAGTAACCTGCCACGTGGTCAAAGGCATCGGCCTCGGCAATGTTGCGACCTTCCTTGCCGATGATCACCGCCAGCTCACCTTCCCAATCCAATGAGCCCGACACTTTGGGACAGATGATCGGTTGACCATGGGCCACTTGCGAACGCCACACCCGCAGAAAAATGGGAGGCTCTTGCGACAACTCGCGTTGCATGCCAGCGGCCAAGACTTCTTGGTGGTGGTCCATGTAGTTGCGTACGGCACAGACAATTTTTTCGGGTTTGGGAATAACAGGTAAAAAAGTGATGTCGCCCAACTGGACATCGGCTTTCTTGTTGGCAACATCCGCATGGGCATTCAGGTATGCGCCTGAAGCGATGTAATCCGTCAGCGTCGGGTACTGCGGCATGGCCTTACCCAGATCAACGATGGCGTCTGGACCGACCAGTGCGCCCCAAGTTTCGCGGCCTTGGTGGATGAATGAGAGCAGTTTCATGAGAGTTCCTTGTTGAATAAATGGTGTCAGTGGGCGTGGGCGAATTTCGCTTGCCATTGTTCAATCGGCATAAAGCTCGGGTCGCTTCTGCAAATGGCCTCGGTCTCGCGCAAGAGGGTGTCGTCGTCCTTGCTCAGATCCAAAGGGTCGCCATGAGGTTGCGAGATATAGAAAGGCATGTCGATATAGATTTCAACAGTGTTGCCCTCTGGGTCTGCAAAATACACCGACAAAGCGTTGCCGTGATTCAGAGGCAGCACCTTGCTCGCTCCCAGGGCAACGGCTTTGTCTTTTAAATCCCGCAAGGATTGGATGGAGGGCACGGCAAAAGACAGTTGCATGACCGTGCTGAAGGTCGCTTCAGCGGGACGCCCGCCTGCAATCACCAGTTGATGGTGCTGGTGGGGACTGGCACTCAGAAAGACCAGGGGCGCCTTGAACGTTTTGCCCACACCTCGGTCTGTCTCGACCAAGCCAAAAACAGTTTTGTAAAACTGCACCATCTTCTCGACGTCGGTCACATAGATACCGAAATGCGAAGGGGTGGGTTGACTGACATTCAGCATAAAGCCTCCTTAGATTGGTTGTGATGCATTAAGCGCGTGTCGTGGCTTGACGCTTGAACGCCGCCATCACATTGATTTGTGTGCTGGCAATATGCTCAGTCAGCAGCATGGCAGCCGTCTTCGCATCGCGACGCAGAACTGCATCCATCAAAGATCGGTGCTCTTCGTCTTTCTTCTTGGAAACTGTTCGGTTTCTTGCCGCGAAGTGCCGGTAACGTTCGGCCTGATCAAACAGACTCATGCTCCACGACAACTGGCGCTCAGAAGGGCATGCAGCGATCAGTGAAAAATGAAAATCACGATGCCGCTGACTCCATTGCGCGTCCAACACCACAGGGCCTTGTGGCAGCCGTGACTCGATTTTTTCCAACCGATGAAATGCAGCCACGATGGCGGCCTCCCAGGCGTCGTCGCCCGCCTGAATGGACTCTTTCAAGGCTGGAATGTCCAGCATCAAACGCATTTTGGTGATGTCCGCTAGATCTGCAGGTGAAATAGAGGTCACTCGAAAGCCTCGTCGCTCATCGGCTTTGACCAACCCCTCTTGGACCAGTCGATTCAAAGCCTCGCGCAATGGACTGCTTGAAAAACCGTACAGGGACTGAAGCGAATCTAGCTTGAGCTTGATATCTGGGGCATGCCGACCGGATAAAACATCTTGTCGAAGCACCTGAAATGCTTGCTCTGAGACAGTGGTGTTGGCTGTTACTTCTTGCATGATTTAAAAATTATGCATAAAAAACTGATTGTGCATTCTCGTGCTAACCCTAGGTCAGAGCGATTTAGCACTGAAACGATAAGATGCAACTTGAAATGACTTCCCTACTCTCCGTCGACCAATGGCAATTGTTTTTGCAAATCGCCGAGTGCGGCAGTTTGACCGACACCGCTGCCGCACGCGATGTGGCGCAATCGGCGATCAGTCGTCAGCTGGGGGCCATCGAGCGGTCCTGTGGTGGCCAACTCTTTGAACGAACGGCACGCGGCGTTCGGCTGAACGACATCGGCCAGCGTCTTTATCCGCGCGTCAAGGCCTGGGTTCAAGCCGGACAACTACTGACTGATGATGCAACCAGCGTGCTCCGAGAACCATCGGGACTCGTTCGCCTAGGGATGATTGACTCGTTGGCCGATTCTCTATGTGCACCGATCTGTGCAGAGTTAGAGCGCTTGTTCCCCAAGGTCAGACTGCACTTGGTCAGTGGCATGAGCGGGCGCGTGTCGGCAGCCCTTGACCGCGGCGAACTCGACATCGCGCTTTTCTCCGAGAACACCCGAGGCCGAAGCGGCCGAGGAGACGGCATTGCGAAAATGCCGCATGTCCTGATCAGCGCACCCGGTGACCCACTGACAGTGGGACAGACGATTCCTTTCAACCTGTTGCACAACATCCCTCTGGTGGTTCCAGGGCGCCCCTATGCTTTCCACCATGTCCTCGAGCATTGGGCCAGCCGTCGAGGCATTCACTTGAACATCCGAATCGAGTGCGACAGCCTGAATCTTCAGAAAAAACTCGTAGCCGCAGGCGGGCTTTATGCCATCGTCGGCCTGAGCGCTGTGCGATCAGAAGTGGCTCGGCTTGAACTGCAAGCCTCCCGCATCGTCCAGCCGAGCCTGGACCGTCACATCGTGCTTCGACTGTCTTCGCACACTGCGCCGACACCAGCCTGCCAAGCCATTGATGATGTGGTGCGCCGTCAGGTGAAGGCGTATTTCACGACGCTCACCAAATACTAACCAAGGGTCCCAACGGCAGCGCATTTCCTGTGGGCAAAAGCCGACAAGGTATATCTCCAAAGGCAGGGGTCTCGTGCTTCTCTGAGGCATACCGCACTCAGGCATCTGGCATTAGATTATGGGCAGCCCTGACCGTCGCGCCGGTTCGGTACATCAAGACCGGAGACATTTATGAAACCCATCACTGGCCCCTCCATGCGTTCGAGTAACAGCTTGAATGAGATTTCTCTCACGCGTCGTGCGCTCTTGAGCGCGTCATCTGCAGCTTGGGCTGTGGCCGTTTTGCCTGGCGCTTTGCATGCGCAGTCCACTTACCCGAGCAAGTCCGTGACGCTGATTGTCCCGAACCCTCCTGGCGGAAACACGGACATCCTAGCCCGCATTTTCTCGGTGCCGCTGGCCAAGGCACTCGGCCAGCCGGTGGTCGTGGACAACCGCGCTGGGGCTGGTGGCGTGATCGGGATGACAGCCGCTGCCCGTGCCGTCGCCGATGGCCACACCCTGGGACTGGGCAATCTGAGCGATCTGGTCGTCAGCCGCTATGCGCAGCCCAATGTGCCTTATGACCCTGCCAAAGACTTTGCCCCCGTGTCCACCTTGGCCAAGGTGTCGATCGTCGTGTCGTGTCTGCCGACTTTCCCCGCCAAATCGTTCCAGGAATTTCTGGCTCTGGCCAAAGCCAACCCGGGTAAATACAAATGCGGCACCGCAGGCAATGGGACCATGGGCCATTTGTGCCTTGAAGCCTTGCAAGCTGCAACGGGCCTGGACATCGCCCATATCCCTTACCGGGGTGGCGCGCCCGCGCTCAATGACTTGCTCGGTGGACACATCGACTTGTTGATCGACGGCACAGCCCTGTCACAGGTCAAGGCCGGCAAGCTCAAAGCACTGGCCGTGACCGCTGAGCGACTGACGGTGTTGCCCAATGTACCGACCATTGGAGAGTCAGGCGTGCCGGGTTTTTCGTTTGGCAATTACTGGGGACTGCTGATGCCGGCTGGCTCACCCGCAGCCGCAGTGAACCGGATCAACGCCGAAATCAAGCACCTCTTGGAGCAAGCAGAAATCCGCCAGCAGCTGGAAAACGCAGGGTTCTCGCCACTGGCCTCAACGCCAGCAGAGTATGGCCAAGCGCTGCAAAAGTCTTATGAGCAAATTGGTCAACTCGTCAAAAAGGCCAAGATCAGCTTCGACTGATCACGAACACGCTGCGCCCCCATTCAATTCAAGACTCATGACAAGCAAACCCAACGTACTCCTGATCCTGGCCGATGACATGGGGTTCTCCGACATCGGTTGCTATGGCAGCGAGATTGAAACCCCTCACATCGACCGACTGGCAGCTGGTGGCGTGCGCTTTTCCCAGTTCTACAACACGGCACGCTGTAGCCCATCGAGGGCTTCGTTGTTGACAGGCCTGCATCCACACCAAACGGGTATCGGCATTCTCACCAAGGACGATCGGCCGCACGGCTACCCGGGCTCCCTCAACGATCGCTGCATCACGATGGCCGAAATCCTATCAACAGCGGGCTATGCGACCTCCCTCACGGGCAAGTGGCATTTAGCCTCCAACATCCGGCAGGTCAACGAGGCCTGGCCTACGCGACGCGGGTTCGGGCACTTTTACGGCACGCTCGCGGGCTCGTGCTCTTACTTCCAGCCCGCATCTCTCACGCGCGGCGAACGCAACGTAGAAGCTGAAGCAACTGAACGACTGGACTACTACTACACAGACGCGATCTCGCAAGAAGCCTGCGCTTTTGTGCGTGAAAAGTCACAGACCCACCAACCGTTCTTCATGTACGTCGCATACACCGCACCGCACTGGCCACTCCAGGCGAGCGAAGAGGACATCGCCAAATACCGTGGCTGCTACGACGAAGGCTGGGATGTGCTGCGTGAACGGCGCATGCAGCGGTTGCGTGAATCCGGGCTGCTGGCAGATGCGGTGAACGAATGCGAGCGCGACCCGGACGAGCCCGCGTGGGAAGATGCCGAGGACAAAGCTTGGCAAGCCCGCCGCATGGAGGTGTATGCAGCCCAGATGCATCGGATGGATCAGGGCATTGGCAACATCCTCGCCACACTGGAGCAGACCGGTCAACTCGAGAACACCCTGGTGATGTTCATGTCGGACAACGGCGCCTGCGCCGAAGTCCTGCCGCTCGACGGCAGCGCCGAAGCATTCAAGAAGCGCAGACCCGACCTGGATCGCTTGAAGCCGCGCAATGGCCGTGATCTGCAAGTTGGCAACGAACCCACCATCGTGCCGGGACCGGAAGATACCTACGCCAGCTATGGCCGTGCCTGGGCCAACCTCTCAAATACACCGTTTCGACTTTACAAGCGCTGGACACACGAGGGCGGCATCTCTACCCCCTTGATCGTGCATTGGCCTGCAGGAGGCCTGGCCAACGGCACCATTGTCCGAGCGCCCTTCCAGCTCACCGACGTGCTTCCCACGGTCTTGCAAGCCACGCAGGTCCCCTACCCAGAGAACACCAAAGACCGAGATATTCCGGCTGGCGAAGGCTTGAGCTTTTTACCGGCTTTGCGTGGTGAACCACCGACAGACCATACTTTGTACTGGGAGCACACAGGCAACGCCGCCATCCGGCGCGGCCGCTGGAAACTGGTGGGCGAGTACCCCAAGCCCTGGGAACTGTATGACATGGACACCGACCGAGCCGAGACGACGGATCTGGCCGCACAGCATCCGGACATTGTTCGTGAATTGGTTGCGAAGTGGGACGACTGGGCCGAGCGTGTGGGGGTGGTCCCTTGGGACGATGTGCTGGCAGGTTACCGCGCTGAAGGCAAAAACGAGGAAGAAGCCGCAGGTTGATGGTGCGAAGAACTGGGCTTGGTGCTCAGCGACTGAGTGCATTGAACTGCAGCGCTGCCAGGCTAGCGTAAAGACCGCCGCGTGCCATCAATTCGTTGTGGGTGCCTTGCTCTACAAGATGCCCTTGGTCTAACACCCAAATCTCGTCGGCGCGTTGCACCGTGGCCAGACGGTGGGCAATCACAAGGGTGGTGCGACCAACCATGGCCTGCTCCAGCGCCGCCTGCACCATCTGTTCGCTCTGCGCATCCAGCGCGCTGGTGGCCTCATCCAGCAGCAACAGCGGCGCGTTCTTGAGTATGGCGCGGGCGATTGCAATGCGCTGACGCTGGCCCCCTGAGAGACGAACACCGCGGTCACCGAGTTCGGTGTCATAGCCTTGTGGCAGCGCCTCAATGAAGTCGTGCGCATGTGCTGCGACGGCCGCAGCGTGCACATCTTCCATGCTGGCATCGGGACGACCGTAACGGATGTTGTCCAGCACATTACCCGTGAAGATCACAGGCATCTGTGGCACCAGGGCAATGCGCTCACGCAACGCATGCAGCGACATGTGTGCAATCGGCACCCCATCCATCTCAATGTGGCCCTGTTGAGGATCGTGAAAGCGCATCAGCAAATCAAACAAGGTGGTCTTGCCAGCACCACTGGGACCCACGATGGCCACAGTCTTGCCGGAGGTGATCTCGCCCGACAGGCCATCGAGCGCCCAGGTACCAGGGCGTGAGGCGTAATGAAACCGCACCTCCTGCAGCTGCAAACTGGCGCCGCCTGCGTGCCAGACAGGCTCTCGCGGCAGCAGCGTCTCCACTACAACCGAGCGGGCATGCAAGAGCTCCATCAAGCGCTCGGTCGCGCCAGCGGCGCGCAGCACATCGCCATACACCTCACCCAAGACGGCAAAGGCACTGGCCAGCAGGATCACGTAGAACACGGTTTGGCCTAACTCACCGGGGCTGGTGGCCCCCGCGCGCACAGCCTGCGTGCCCATGTACAGACCCCACAGCAGCACAGCGCTGGTGGCCATGATCACAAAGCCCACAAGCATGGCCCGCGCGCGAATTCGGCGCAGCGCCGTGCCAAGTGCGCGCAGTGTGGATGCCACAAAGCGATTGGCCTCACGCCGCTCGGCGGTATAGCTCTGCACCACAGGAATCGCGTTGAGCACCTCGCCCGCCAGTGCACTGGCGTCGGCCACACGATCTTGGGTGGCACGCGAGAGGCGACGCACCCGGCGACCCAACGTGACGGCAGGCAAGACGACGATCACCAACACCACCAGCACTTGCAGCATCAACATCGGGTTGGTCCACACCAACATTGCCATCGCGCCCACGCCCATTACCAGATTGCGCAGCCCCATAGACAGGGACGAACCCACCACGGTCTGCACCAGGGTGGTGTCGTTGGTCAGGCGTGAAATCACCTCGCCCGATTGGGTGGTCTCAAAAAAGGCTGGGCTTTGCTGCAAGACATGGCTGTAGACAGCGTTGCGCAAGTCGGTGGTGATTCTCTCACCCAGCCAACTCACGGTGTAGTACCGCGCCGATGAAAACACGGCCAACGCCATGGCCACACCAAAGAGCCGCACAAAGCCATAGGCCAGTTCGGCATCACTGGCACTGCTCGCCAAGCCATCATCAATCAAACGCTTCAGGGCCCATGGAAACGCCAAGGTGGCGCCTGCGGCCAGCACAAGAAACACCCCGGCCAACGACAGCGCCATGCGGTAAGGCGTCAAAAACGGGCGCAAGCCAGCAAGAGAAACAGGAGAAGTCATGCGCGCAAGCATAGCTGGATGATGAGTCACCACGATGCATGAGGTCATCTGCCTGTTGCACCTCGGGGACATACCGACGTGTGTATGAGGTCCTAAAATTTTTTCCAATCTTGTTGTGAGGACAACCCATGGAATTTTCTGAGCTGATCAAAGCACGTAAAAGCATTCGAGGTTTTCAGAACAAACCCGTTCCACGCGAAGTGATTGATGAAATCATTGAAGTGGCCAAATGGGCGCCCTCTTCCATGAACACCCAGCCTTGGTATGTGCACGTGGTCAGCGGCGAGCCCTTAGACAGGATTCGCCAAGGCAATTCCCACAACATGGTGAATGGCGTTCCTCCCAAGCGTGATTTCCCCATGAAGGAAGCTTACGAGGGCGAGCACCGCAAACGCCAAGTGGCCATTGCGGTCCAGTTGTTTGACGCCATGGGCATTGAACGTGACGACAAAGTCAGACGCACCGATTGGGTGATGCGGGGATTTCGGCAGTTCGATGCGCCCGTGTCTTTGGTGTTGACGTACGACAAAAATTTAGAACCCGCCGCCATCAGTCAGTTTGACCTGGGCGCTTTTTCGCATGCGATCGTCTTGGCAGCTTGGGAACGCGGGCTGGGCACGGTGATCAATGGGCAAGGCATCATGCAGTCGGCGGTTGTGCATGAGCACGCGGGCATTCCTGATGATCAATGCATCATGATTTGCATTGCCATGGGCTATCCCGATGAGGAATTCATCGCCAACAAGGTCAAGTCCACCCGGGAAGCCAACGAGCGCTTTGTGAGGTACGTTGGCTTTTAATGTCAATAACGACTGTTGCGATTTTCGCAACGCCCTGAGCTCTCAACGGACAATTGAGCTCTATTAGAGCTTTCAAGCATTCGTTGAGCAGATGTACCGTACGGAATGGTGAGTGTTATGAATGACTGATATCCACGATGGCCAAAGATACTGACAACGTTACTGTAGCTTGAGGTGGTGTAGGTATCTGGCATATTCCAGCAATTTTCATAAGTGATGAGTCCGCCGTCTTTCAGCTTGAGCCTTACTGCGATCTGATGATTGTCAAACTTGCGCGAAAACTCACTCATCAACTTTGCATCAGAGAATTGATACTTGGCGACTGAAGGAAACCAATCACCTTGCTCCTTGTAATGCACGCGAACCTGACCAACAGCGTTTCGGGAGTCTTTGCCATCTTCAATGAGTGACAAGAGTTCCATGAGCGAATCAAGATAACCGCGATTCCAACTGGTTTCAAAGTAGATGAAAACTTGAGCATTGCGATTTGAATCAAACTTGAGTTCCGTTCGCTCAAACTTCACCACAACCGCATTTTCCGGAAATCCTGAAAGCACTTTGCTTGTTAGACGATCGGCTTGCTGTTTTTGCTTCACATACGAGGTGAAACTGTCAGACGCCTTTTTTCCGTTCATTTTTCCATCTGATTCCTTAGAGGAAATGATGCGGCTAGTTAGTTTGCTAGATGAAACCCAGACGTCTACGGTCACAAACCACTTCTTGCCGGCTTTATCTTGAGAGATGACGGTGTAGTCATCGACATACCCAGCACTGTATGTGAGGATCTCATCCTTGAGTAACCTGTAACTTTGCACTTCTCGTTCGCTAAGCACAAGAACACCAATGCGATTTTCAATCGCTTGCTTGAAGGCGTTTTCTTTTGCATCTTCAAATGACGAGCCAATCCCAGTCGCCCGGATAGGCGCGGGCTGATGCTGGCGCGAATTGTCCGTTGTTCCACATCCTGCGAGAAGAATGGCCAGAGCAACAAACAATCCTTCCAAAAGAATAGATTTAGCGAATTCGTTTGCGTAATTCACGGACAGCTCGCTCACTATCTTTGTCCCAGCGGATTGTTGTCGCAACTGTTTGTCGATCTACGATTCGTTCATCAACAGTGCGAACGCCACGCAAGATACCGCTTGATTGGGTGCGGATGCTTTCAGTTACTGTGCGTACAACTTCGTTCGTGTTCTCACGTACTGCAACGTTTGCTCCAGGAAACGGGTCCTCGTCTGTCATAGCGACTGCTTCGTCGGAGCGAATCTTTGATTTCAAGTTGTCATTGGCTTTTTCGATATTCTTTGACATAGTCACCATGACACGACTGCTAGATACTTCATCCTGGATGAATCGATTCAGCTTTGCAACTGCAATATCGTGAGCAATCTCAAAAGCTGCTTCTCGGTTAGCTTCGCTATTTCCAAAAGATGGAGCGTATGCAGTGACTTCAATTGCGGAAACATTCCCTTTTATGCATGTAGCCTCCGAAAAACCGGTTCCCCATGAACACTCCCACTCCAGCGTAATGCCTTTGCGTTTGAAGTTGGTCGCCAATTTCTGGCTTTGGATTGGGGCCAAAGACTCGGGATCAGCTGCACTCTTTTTGGTCGATGAACAGGCTACCAAAGATAAGATGCATAAAACGTACAGAATTCGTTTCAACATGAAATGCCTCAAAAGTTCTTGTGAACTTTGAGGATATGCAATGCCAAGCTCATAGCGTGAGCTTGGTGCAAAATTATTTATTCAGTGATATTTTTAATACGTCAATAATTGACGTATTTATCGATCAAGCAACATAAAGTCAACAAGGTCCGAATACCCGATCCACTCATAATCCGGAACGCCATTCGAAAACTCACCAACTGCGAACAGGCCTGATGAATTTCCGGGCGTCATTTCGAACCTATCTACTTGGGTAAGTTTTTTGAGCGGAAATTTTTTAAACTTTGGCAATGTGTTGCCTCGTTTAATTTTTCCTTTTTCAGGAATTTTTGATACGAATGCTCCATGCTCATACGCGCATGCAAGTAAGAACTCCTTGCAGAATTTCATATCGCTTACAGAAGAACATGGAAGCTCCACCTCCTCATGGCGAGGCATGTTTTCGTCTCCCGATTTTGGCGTCTCGTCATGTTCTCGATCGTCAAATAACGGATCAAAGAAGTCAAATGGATTATTCCGCTTTCCAGGGAAAACCCAATTGGCTTTTTCTTTCAACGAATACTTGTCCAAAAGAGAGATGTAAGAACTTACATTCCCGTGATTGATACCCGTGGATTGCAACGCATAAAAATCATCACCTTCGGCGACGGATCTCACACTTTCATAAGTGGTATGCGTTTTTAAAGGAACAACTTCTACATCAGTTGCATTCAGTTCTCGATTCAGGTCATATACCAAAATCCATTTTGGGATGACGATATTGTCGATGGCAACAAGTTTTCCTTCTCGTACAAACAAAGCATCAATTGATTTGCCTCTTTTTGCAAGCCCGTTTGGAAGAGGAATGGCGTTCCATTTTCTATCGTTGTCAATGCTCCGGGTCCAAAGCGCTTCCCCACTTCTTGCATGCCCTGCCACGACCATAAATCCTTGATAGATCACCAGATCATTGGCGATGGCCGTACGTGGCAACGCCAAAGGGGGCACGATTGCTTCAATCCATGGCGCCTCATCAAGAATCCGGTAATGCCCAATTCGCTTACCTGCTTGATCGATATTCCCAAACTCTTTGCCACTTTCTGAAAGGCGCCACCGCGCATTGGCATCACCAGGCGCCTGTGTCAATGGGTGAACTTGAGAATCAATTACCTGGCAAAGCCAAGTCACTCCTTGGTAAGGCAAAAAACAATACGTCATCAGTGTTGGTATTTCAGTTATGTTTATATCGGTACAAAGTACGGTCATGATCGTGCATTTGCCCCCGCCCCGCATACGCAGAAGAAACCTTCAAATAGTCTGGCCAAGGCTTTCCGTTGGAAGCAACATACAAATACTTAGGCATATGACGCTTCGAAGCAGCCAATAGCAAAGATTCAGGACCAGAGAATGGAGTCCATCCGCCTCCCCATCCATGATCTTGTAAAACAACCAAGTCAGGAAAAACTTTATTTTTCAGCAAAATTTTGTATGTGAAAATCGCCTCAGTTTTCAGATAGGTAAAAGATAACCGGGCATCACGATACAGCCATCTCATGCCGAAGAAATCCTGATCGCCCGAGCATTCAAGACATGCTGGCACTGCCTCTTTTGCGGTGGGAAAGAAACTCTCAGCACTCCGCTCTTTAAAGTCCGCGAAATTCAGATCTTGACGATCGGAAACCTCCAAACCCAGTTCCATTCGCAGCGTACGCTCGGCAAATGCAGTCACATCTCCTTGCTTGATGGATGGGTCATAGTCGACATAAATAACTTGAAGCAAACTAGGCCTACGATTTGAATTATTTAGTGCACTCAAGACGACGTTGATTGATTCCCAATCCAACCCTGCGCCTGGGTAATACATCGTAGCAACACCAACTGGATTCCCAATGGAATTCAGTTCGTTGGCGAAATATTGATATGGATGCAAAAGTTCTTCAGGCACTTATTTCACCTATATTTGAAATCATGTTCCGCAATATACAGCCCTGGAAGCTCATTAGACGAGCCTGTATTTAACATGTGTTAGTCTCTCAAACATCTTGTTCTTACGAGAGAAATCTCATGAAAATTCGTTTTGGCTTGCATCTTGATGGGCAACAGGGTTGCACTCCTGTCAATCAATTGGGGGCCATTGATGTCGGACCGCTTGGGCTCTTGGGCATTCTGGAATCGCAACTTGGCCTGGTTCCACCCACTGTCAGTGCAGCACAGCGAATCGTTCAATATCGGGAATGCGTGCAACGCGTCAATAACCCAAGCCGCTTTTTCAGCAAAAGTTATGAGGCTGACGATTTCGGAACAGCCGCCACATTACTGTCTTGGCGTGACGAGTGGTACCTCCATGGATGGTCCGGCGGCGTAGGCAATGATGGAAGCACGCGGCAACACGATATGGTCGCCATTGAACAGATGGCTCGTTCCAATCTTGGACCGGGCACTGCGGAACGGCTCCAAGCGATTTCAAATGCAATGTCAGGCACGAAGCGGCATCTACTCATTGAGTCAATCGCATTGGTAGATCCAATCGCTCGCTTCCCATTACTTTGGCAACGTGTTTTGGAATTGCTGCCTGTCACCCCGCCCTCCATTGTGAGCGCATCTGGGCAAGGTTTATTAGGCAAGTTGCAGAACGCAATCGTCAAATCCGAAGGCAAAAATTCTCATCGAACGATAGATTGGGTGGATGACGGCAGCCTCGTTGTTGCACGCAGCGAAACATCTCTCACGGCAAGCCGTTGGATCGCTCAAACTCTGAAGGAATCAGGCCCAGGCACACTTTATGTTGCAACCTCTCAAGCCGGCACCACCGACGCGTTTCTGGCAGCGAATGACTACCCGAGCCAAGGGCTGAGTGAATCGAGCGCATTCAGGCCTGCACTCCAGTTATTACCTTTGCTTTTGGAATTGCTGTGGTTGCCCATGAACTTCACAGCTTTGATCCAATTTCTCACACACCCGATCTGCCCGCTATCAGGCCATGTCAGACGCAAGTTGGCGCGTGTGCAAAGCCAATACCCAGGGATCGGTGGGCCACGTTGGCAAAAGGCCATTTCAGAGATTGAAGAAACGGCTGGGGACCATGCAAAACAAGCCAAGCAATCCATCGAGTTTTGGATCGAACATCCTCGCTTTGATCCGTCAATTGGCGCACCTTTACCAGCGGTGCTTGAGCGTACGCAACGCTTAGCTGATTTCTTTAGAAAATGCCCGAGTGATGCAGCTCCAGCATTGCGCATGGCCTACGCTGCTGGGTACGGACAAACCCAGTCGTTTTCGGAAAACCTAGCGAGCCTTCTCGCTCAGGGTGTAGAAACATTGCGACCTCGACAACTTGATCAGTTGGTCACACAAGCAACCGCAAGAGGCAGTGACAACCCTCTAAACGTGGCACAAGTCGGGGCTTTGCCATATATCAACCACCCTGGCGCCGCAGTTGAAAACCATTCCACAGTACTCTGGGGCCCGCTTGATGCGCCCGCGATGATTTCATCTTGGCCCTGGTCGAAAGCAGAGATCAATGCCCTCAAAAATTCAGGATGTGCCCTGCCTGATACTGGCGCGCTTTTGCAATCTGCCGCCAGTGATTGGCTGCGGCCTATCCTGGCAGCCAAAGACAAACTGGTCCTGGTACTCGCCCCCGAAGATCGCGAAATTCATCCCGTTTGGCAAACAATCAAGGCATTGATTCCAGCTATTCCAGTGGTGCCGATTGAAAATTTGCTTCTGGATGAAGCCAATTCTCTGGCTCAAATCTCACACACACTATTACCCGAAATCAAACGCTGGTGGCAACTACCTCTAGAAACACCGATTCCTCCTGTTAAAAAGTACTCGTTCACACAATTAGAGCGGCAGATTTTTAACCCCTTTCATTGGCTGCTGGCTAACGCGGCAAATCTCAGGACAGGATCACTTTTATCCTTAGCCAAAGACTTCCAACTCAAAGGCCTGCTCGCGCACAGCTTGGTCGAACGTCTGTACGGAACTGCCAACGGCTTATCCATGTCGGACACAGATTTTGAAAGTTGGTTCAACCCTGCCTACGATCGGCTGATTTCCGAAGAAGGTGCCGTTTATCTGATGCCAGGACGGCAAACCGAAAAAGAAAATCTTCGCCAGGCACTGCACCGCGCCTTGTTGCAATTGCGCGAGATATTACAGACGGCAAAAGTCTGCCAAGCACAAGCCGAGCGGCATCTTTCTGGGCACTTTGCTGGAGGCGCACTGGCGGGCGATAGTGACCTCGTCCTGACCAAATCAGATGGCACGCAGGCCATCATTGATATGAAGTGGGCAGGCAAATCCCATCGTACCAAACTGGCAGAGAACAAACACCTGCAACTGGCTATTTACTCTGAACTGTTGCGACAAGACACCGGTCAATGGCCAGCCCTGGCCTACTTTCTATTCAGCCAAGGCAAGCTCTTGACCCGCGATGATCACTGGTTCCCTGGCACCCATCCAGTCAACAACCAGGTCGATGAAAACACAGCCCAACTATGGCAACGGTTCTTGGTGACTTGGAAGTGGCGACAGGCGCAATTTGCGCAAGGCCTCTTTGAGGTGGTTTTAGAAGATGGCGATGATGCAGACTCCATCGCACCTGAAGATGGGCTTGCCATCGAAGTGCTGAACACCGACTACAACGAATGCTTGCATCTTGCAGGCTGGGGGCCGGGCAAATGAATGCCAAACTCAACTTCATCAGCGCAGGTGCTGGCAGTGGAAAAACACACCGGCTCACAAATATTTTGCATACCGAGTTGGCCGCAAAAAGAGTCAACCCTTCTGGCGTCATTGCCACAACCTTCACCAAAAAAGCCGCCACAGAATTGCGCGAGCGAGTGCGCGGATTTTTGTTGGATCAAGGTGAAAATGAACTCGCTAATGCGATGGGGCAGGCACGTATTGGTACTGTGAATGCTGTTTGCGGCGACCTATTGAAGCGCTTTGCATTCGAAGCCGGATTGCCAACTGAGCAAACCGTGCTTGAAGAAGAGCAAGCGACCTTGTTGCTGAAGCAGGCCATTGATATGGTTCAAGACAGTGCCGATGCTATTGCACTTGGAAAGCTCCGCGAGCGACTCTCCATTGAAGACTGGGATGAAGACTTCAAAAGTCTGGTCGCAACCATTCGCGCCAATGACATTGCTCCAACCGAATTGGCAACCATTGCACAAGAGAATGCCGACGATCTGCTGTCGCACTTTCCAGCAGCGACCAGGGACAAACTCACTCAAGACTTGGTCTCGGCCCTGGATCAGGCCATTCCACTCATTCAAGCAAGTGCGGGTTCAGTCAAAGTCACGGCGAACTATCTGGAATTGGCTGAAACCCTTCGTCGTGGACTTCGCTACGGTGATGCGCGCTGGAGCGATTGGATCAAAATTTCAAAATCAGCTCCTGCTGCAGCGCTCAAAGACCTAGCCCTTCCAATTCAAGAAATCGCTGAACGCGCCCCCTGCCATCCTGATTTGCACGATGACTTGCGCACCTATTTAAGCAAGCAGTTTGATCTGGCAGCCCGTGTGCTCGAGGTTTACGCCCACACCAAATTGGAGCGAGGTGTCATCGACTTCACCGACCAAGAGCGCTTGCTGCTCAAGCTGTTAGACAACCCCTTTGTAGCGCAGACTCTGAAAGATGAGCTTGATCTACTGATGGTCGATGAGTTTCAAGACACCAGCCCAATTCAACTGGCCTTATTTTTGCGCCTCACCCAATTTGCAAAACAGGTGTATTGGGTTGGAGACATCAAACAAGCCATTTATGGATTCAGAGGAAGCGACACAGAACTGATGGCGTCGATCCTGGATGAACTCGAAGCCCTGGGGGGCACAAAAGACAGGTTGAATCATTCTTGGCGGTCACGACAACCCCTGGTCGACTTGGTCAACGAGGTCTTTGTTCCTGCTTTTGGGCAAACCATGACCGCCGAAGATATTGCGCTAACTGCAAAACGCGATGAAGCAATGAATGGCGCGCCCTTCGCTTACTGGCTGCTCCCAGGCAATGCAAGCAATCAAGTCGAAGCTTTGGGGCAAGCTTTGAGGCATATCGTGGCGTCTGGCTACATCATTTTTGACAAACCGACCAAACAGCTGCGCCCGGCCAAGCTCAGCGACATTGCCATCCTCAGGCGCTCAAATGCGGGTGTGACCACGACCGCCCTTGGACTGCGGTCTGTCGGCGTACCCGCCATGACCGCACAACCCGGATTGCTTGCAACGCCCGAAGCAATCTTGGCCCTGGCGTGTTTGCGGCGTCTGAACGATCCAGGCGACACACTGGCCAGTGCAGAAATTATCTCGTTGGCAGAATGCAGCGATCCCGAGGTTTGGGTCAGCGATCGATTGGCCTACTTGGCTGCCGGCGGCAAAGACACGAACTGGCGTGAGACGGGAGAACAAGCCCATCCCATCCTGGCGCGGCTTGCAGAGCTGCGCAGCAATATGCCCATCATGGCCCCCGCTGAAGCCTTGGAAACGGCCATCGCCCAATGCCAGTTGCCCCGCGTGGTGTTGCAATGGACGGCATCTACAGATGTGGGCCGTGTTCGCCTTGCCAATCTTGATGCAATCATCGCCATGGCGCGGCAATACGAGTCGGTATGCGAAGGGGCCAAGCATGCTGCATCGGTTTCAGGCTTGTTGCTGTGGCTCAACGAACAAGCTCGCGATGAAAACGACAGCATGGCACTGCCTGCGATTGATGCCGTTCAGGTGATGACACACCACAAGGCCAAGGGACTTGAATGGCCCATTGTTGTCCTGATGGATGTGCAGGGTGATGTCAAAGACGGATTGTGGAATTCCCTGCGTGCCAAATCACGCCACCCCATCACAGCGGCTGACCCGTTGCGCGAACGGACTTTGCGCTTGTGGCCGTGGCCATTTGGGAAGCAACAAAAATTTCCGTTCCAAGATGAAATTTCGCGCACCCCGGTTGCGCAAGCGTTTCAGAAAATCGCCACCGATGAAGCCAAGCGGGTTCTGTACGTCAGCATGACGCGCGCCAGAGATTTGATGATTTTTGCTCTACCCTCCAAAACCGCATCAGGCCCCTGGCTGGAAACCCTGCAAGCACCATGGCTGAGCCCCAAAGAGGAAGAAACCAGCATCACACTGCCATCCGGCCAAACCATTCCTTTGCTGCCATTACCGCCTCTTGAAGAACCGCAAGCTTCTAAAAACGATGCGCAGCTTTGGTGGTTCAAAGATGCAATGACGCGTGAACCCCGACTACCCCGCACCTTCAACCCATCGCAGGCCGAGTCACCACCCATGATCATCGTTGAAACGGTGGAACTGGGTGAACGGATGGCCATTGGGAGCCAGGTTGACTGGACAACGATTGGCCATGCCGTTCACGCCGCCATGGCGTTGGCCTTTGTCGATCCGAAAACTCAGATCAAGACTGAAGATACCGCGCACATATTAGAAGGCTACGCTTTGTCAGCCCATGTATCTGCACAAGCCCTTGCCGAGCAGGTCAATACCGTTGTTCAGTGGGTACTCACGCAATGGCCGGGTTGCCACACGCTGCCCGAGTGGCCTGTAAAAGCGCTACTGCCGTCGGGGCAGTTACTCAATGGCCGCATTGACCTGTTGGTCGATGCGGGGACACATTGGGTATTGATTGATCACAAAAGCAACCCGGGCGCCCGTTCCTCATGGCCCGAGCTTGCCAATACATACGGGGGACAACTGCTGTCGTACAAACAAGCCATTGAGTTGGCGACAGATAAAGAGGTCAGAGAGATTTGGCTTGTTTTGCCTGTCTCTGGTGGGGCGATATGTATTGAATCACCTCATAAATAGGACGTTACACGCAAATCATCTTACATACGGAGACTTAATGCCCCTTATCAAAGGACCAGCTTAAGCTTAGCGAAAAAATGACGAATAAATATATTCCTCGCCATGTGATTTTCCGCCATATAAACTCAAAATTACTCAATGACGAAATACCTTTAAGAAGATAGGCGGCCTATTTACAGTCACCGAAATCCAGCAACTTAATCTCAGTCGCAACTCTCTCAAAATGGTTCTCCCCATTTTTGTTTCCCTTGAACTTAAAAACTCCTAAAAACTTATACCCATCAAAACCTAAAGCATCTTTATATTTCATAAAAACAATTCGTGTTTTGCCATCTGGTTCGTAGGTTACACCTCCTTCGTTCATCTCAGCAATAATTTTCCCGTCGTCTATCAGTCGATTTCTCCACTGATTTGCGTTGGGAGAAATTTCCCTCGTTTCTCCACTTTCATCCGTCACTTGTATGGCTAGTCTTGGAAACCACAATTTATACTGCTCCAAGTGGGTGCCTCTAAAACTACTAGGAGAAAAATAAGCATTCCTAGGCCCATTAACTATTTCGCTATATCCGGCATTGAACAAAACATTACAAACCTTGTTGATCGACTTGAATCGAATAGGATCAGTTAGGTTTATAGACTCTTTGTTTATAAAATACTCTTCTTCAGTCATAATTTTCCAAGTTGGGCGGGGGATTTTAGTTTCAAATCTATTTTTAATTTTATCTACCACAGCATTTATTTGCGCATCCAACTCTTCAAGAGAACAACGTTCTTTTTTTCCTGGCGCGATTGTTTTGCATTGGGAAATCGTTACTTGTTCGAAAGAATCTTGTTTCACCATCGATAATACATCATATATTTTGATCGTCCTGTCAGCGTCTCTCATTATTTGATTTTCTTGCTCGTGATAGCACTCCTGACATTCAATACCCATATTTATTGATGGAAAATATAAGTCTATAAAAAAATATGGCCTATTCATATTATTTGAAGTACTTTTTACGAATTGTTGCGTAACCACTTCAATTTCAGGATTTGATAACTTATGCCAAATGGCGTTGATTACATAGTTCTCAAAATTCTTACGGTTTGTCTTTGATAGTGTTCTGATTAAATACTCGACTTTATTCATATCATTCTCCAGAGTTTATAACTTGATGAAAAGGAAAATTTATTTTTGCAGCATAAAAACCACACTACACTTCAACTCGTTGAAAATAGAGACCATCCTTAATTTAAATATTACCGAAAAATTCAACCAAGCATAGATATTAAATAAATTCATATATTTTCGCCTAATTAATTGGGTCAACTAAAGCTTTAGTGATTACCACCATTGCCTCCGTATCCATAGCACAGTACCGAAGCATGTTATCGATTTCAAGTTGACGCTCCGCCTCTGAATACCCTGCACGCTGGCGCACCGACTTCGGCGCTGCGACACGCAGATAGCTGGCTTGCGCATCGCCGCCGTTTTGCACACCATCAAGTTGGTCGTAATTCATGCCCGGCACCAGCATGGGAAGCACGGTTTTGATGCTGAACATGGGCACATTAGCATGGGGCATGCCTGGGTGCGCGTAGTTCTGGCGCACCACAGGCAACAAGTCTTCCACGCAATCCAGCAAGCGCAATAGGTCAGTTTTCAAATCAGGAAACTGCCCGGCCAGCGCACGAATGACGGTTCGTTCAAAGGTGGCATTCCACGCAAGTATGGTGTGTTCAGGGCTGAGGTCTTTCACCAAGCGCTGGGCCAACGCCCGCCGTGGGTCGTTGCCACTCACATCCAGAAACTCTCGATGGGCGTTGGGAACCAAACTTCCATCGCGGTTCTGAACATCTAGGCTGTATTGGAATGGAACTTGTTGCCCACTCTGCGTGCCCGGCCAAACAGGTGCGGTGAGGTTGATGGTTTCAAAGTCCAAATGTTGCACAGGCCAGGTAAAAGCATCAAGCGCTTTGCGCACGGCTTCGCGCTCAAGCACCGGCGCTCCTGTTCGCGCAGCCAGAGCGAGACGTCTGTTGATCTGGTGTGCTTCGCTGTGTTTATCCCAAATCTGGCTCATGATTTCTTCAGGCACAAGCCTGAGGTCCGAATACCCACGCTGGATTAATTGCTGAGCTTTCTCACCACCTGTATCCCTGTAAAAGCGAATGGGAACTTCATCAGCCAAGGGGCCGCTTTCAGGCTTGGCGCAATGCGCCTGATACGGACATTCAAACGGATCAGTACATTGTTCGCCAGGTTCGTGTTGGGTTGGCTCTTGATGCTGAAGTGCCATGTCACGGGCGGCGCTGACCGTAGAGGGCATGGCCTGCATGTGCTCGCGCACAGATTCTTGCAATTCTTGATCTTCATGAATTTGCAAAAATCCCGTGTAATCGCCAGCACGTTCTAGCGCAAAGCTTTTGTTGACCAGCAACAGCCCCACGCGGCTCAAAGCTATGCCGCTTTGTTCAGCCACCCAGGCTTGTGTGGCAAGGTCTGCATAGTGGTACGCCTTGGGGTTGCTGCTGGATTTCACCTCCAACATTTGCCAGCCATTGCGCTCAGGGAGCAATACATCTGCTTGAATGAGCAAGGCATCATGCTCAAAGGTGGCTTCAAACAAGGGGAGCCCTTGTTCAATCGCTTGATGGGTCAAACGCTTGGACTCATTCAGGTCCCGCTTTTTTCCCTTTGAGTTTTTCAAAGCAGCTGATTCGATGTCAACCCCACTGGGCCACATCGCCTGGGCAATACGGCCCACCACATGACCTTCTGCGAACCGTTTGAGCGCGTCGGCGCTGTATTGCTTTTGCGCAATCGCAGGTCGCCCCTCTCGACGCGCACGGCTGTCTTGCAACTCCAGCCACAAACGGCGCGGGCATTGCCGAAAGCTATTCAGTAATGATTTGCTGAGATAAACAGTCATTTTCGCCTCACCTTCACTATTGAATTGCTTCAGCCAATTTCCCCAATATACATTGGGCCCAAGCGCAAACCAGACTTATCACCACTCCGAATCGACGGACGTGTCTGGCGGCAGGCGCAGCCATTCCAACATTGTTTCCCAGTTCTTGGGGTTGGAAGAAGTTTTCCAAAGTTGCGCAGGAGCATTCCAGATGAATGACCAGCGAACAGGTCTGGTTGCAATGCGATCTACAAAGCCGTGCCGTAATTGATCTAGCTTGAATGCACACAATTGAGGCCATTGCTCACATGCATTAACCCAAATATCTTTGGGTGTCGAAGGATGCTGGGTCAGCTTGGGGTCCACCAAAGTGTGACTCAGTATTCCGATGGGCGACTCAATCCAGATACACACCCCTGCTCGTTCGGGTTTATCCAGTGTAGGAATGAAATGTCTGTTTTTTTCCCACCAGTAACGGTAGCTGTAAAAGACACTCTGAAATCTTGGGTCAAGGCTACGTCCCTCTAGCGTGAGCCATTTCTTGAAAAATTTCAGCAAATCTCCCTCGGCAAAATTCACACTCAAACTGGTCGCCCTCCCCTCAAGCCACATCCATTCAGATTGCTCTGTAGGTGCCAAGAGTTCGAGAGTGGAGCTTGGCATGTGCTTTGCAAACCAGCGTTGCATTTGCTGGAGGGAAATTGCAGGATCTGCTTTGCTCTGGCTGAAATCGAGCGCGTAAACATCTCTGCGTTCTTCACGAAAAATATCTTCAGGAGTACGAACACAAGTTGTCATGTTGAATTTTCGAGTCAATCAAGTTGCATTGCTTTTAACTGAATTCAACGCCTCAGATGGCGTTTGACCATTCATGATGAGGACAATTATTTTCTCTTTCTCCTCGTAGGAAACTGAGGCAACCTGATGCGGATTTTCTTTACAAAAATCCCACCACATGGCGCGCGCTTCGGGTTCTTTTATTTTTTTGGGTTTTCGCGATTTTTTTTCACGCTCATCCAGCGCCAACTTCTCACCCACAAGGTAGGTGTCAAAATCAACTTTGACCTCACTCCAGTCAAAGTCTGAGACCTTTTGTCGCACAGCGTCTCCATCAAAGGATTTTTTAAATCCTTCCCCGTTGTCGCCAGTTAATTTATTGACCACCAAAGAGCTTAAGTCGGGTAAATTTTTCTGAGTGGTGAACTCTCGCAACGCGTCTAATCGGCGTCCCATGCTTGTTGGGATGGCACTTTTGACAAATGAATTATTCGGATAACGGTCTTTCGCCCATTCCACAAGCTGGCCATATTCAACTGTTTTACCGGGCTGCGACTTGGCGAAATCAACAAGTATTTCAAAATACACGCGCGCAAGTTCTATGTCGAGTAACGTACGATTTGTCATGAAAAATTACCTTACAAAATGGCCCAAAGCTGCCGACCGCAAGTCACTCAAGCGAGTGCTTTCCGACTTAATCATACAGACGTCAAAATAAACAGAGTCGCAACTTATTAAAAATTTGATCAACAGCATATTTGTCCAAATTCTTGAGAACTTTGTATGAGCGAAAGCGATCGACTTTATAGCTACAAAACCTTGCTCACTGGACGCCGGGCTGCTTGCTCAATCTGCTTAAGTTATGCACACTACTACTCATTATTTTTGGATAATTTCTTATGAAGTTTACGCTTGTATTTCCCTCGAGCGAAAGTGTTGATTTATCTGTTGGTTTGGTATTTGCCCCATGCGCGATGTGGACAATTGGGGAGCAAACGCTGCTAAATCCACACCAGGAAAATCCGCACTACGTTAGAGGTGATTTTCAAAATTTGTTAACAGAACTTGAAAAGAAAAATTTACTAAATCCTGAATTGAAAAATAAAAATATTTATATCATCGTTCATTACATAGGTCACGGAACCCAAGCGTACTTGGATGATTTAATTCTAGATATTTCAGAATGTGGATATATTCCAATTGAAATTTCATAACGTTAGATATCTATACGCATGCAGTTGATTGTCAGAGCAATGCAGCTCTAAATCAAACTTAGGTTTTTGCGTCAGTTTTGATACTTAAGGGCATCCAATTCCTCCTTTGCCATATTCAGGCGCTCAATGTGCTTTGCAGTTTCTTCAGCCAGACAATATTGACGATTAAACAAGGGAAGTGGCGCCATCGGCAAGCTTCCAATGTAGTTGCACCATTCATCACGAGCATCATGCCAAGTACTTTCTGCGTCTTGCAGATGCTGACGCGCATCCTGAGGTGATTTTTCAATCACTTCTTTGAGTGTTCGATCAAGAATTTCCTCTAGGCGAGCAACTTCCTTGACGTAGCACTGAGTACGCTGCACGTTCTTAAATGCGGAGAGGTCCACATCGTCCATGCATTTTTTGACAGCAGAGTCGTCTGCTGCAGAACCGCTTTCAGGCTCATCAGGAAAAACACCCGGCACGCCTTCCTGCGAGTCCTTGCTCAGCGTGTATTGAAAATACACCAGAAGCACCAAAAATACGATCACTAAGTTTTTCATGCTAAAACGATATTTCTTGCCGTAATTCCGCGAAATTTGACTCCAAATGGGCATCGATCATTTTTAGCCCAACAAGAGATCCCATCGAAAGACCAATCCCTTCAAAACCTGAAACTGTTGCCTCACGCAAATTAATTCGAATAAGTCTGGAGTTAAAGTCATCCACAATCCGCTCACCAAATTCTCTAACTGAAGGAATCGCGGTTCCAGCGCCCAACTCAACTACCAGCGGATAGTTGGTGTTTTTTAGCCACGCATCAAGTCGTTCACCTTGCTGGCGTGAACGTTCATCAATCCAGGCGTCATCGTTAAACATCAAAATGTTTGGCCTTGCAATCGCCCCGCAGTGAGGGCATAGGGCAAATTCATTCGTCAGCTTGCACTCATCTTCATCCACTTCTGGAATGAACTCTTGCGCCGACCAGATGTCATCCGTACACATTGCGCTGCATTGCAACTGATGAATGCTTCCGTGGCATTCGTAGATCAAATCCTCAGAAAATCCAGCCGCTTGAAACTGTCCATCGACGTTGCTGGTAAAAATCGCTCCACCTCTAGGGAACAGCTTCGCCCAGCGATTCAAAATCGCAAATCCTTCGTGAGGCTTTGTTTTGCGATAAAGCTCGAGCCTATGTCCATAAAAACCCCAGGCCAGCTTTGGATCTGTTGAAAACCAGGATGGATTGGCCATGTCAGCGAAATCAAGCTTTGCATCTTTGAGTGCGGGATATGCTTGCCAAAACCCGTCATTTCCTCTGAAGTCAGGAAGTCCAGAGTCAACGCCTATACCAGCCCCCGCAGTGATCAAGAGGCCATCTGCCTCGCTGAACCACTTAGCAATCGTCTTGAGCTCGCCTTGCTGCATTGTCAGAACTTTCAAAGTTATTCAAGCCACTCTGCACGCTTAGAGCGAACTGAGTGGCTTTTTTCGTCATGTTGGAATCAGGCGGCTTTAGCCAAAAAGCCCATAGGGCGACCGCCATTGAGCTTCTTCATGCTCATTTCTTGCGTGAGGCGCTCAATCAGATCTGAGGCGTTTTTCATAGGGCTCAAACGAGATTGACGCATGACGTTGGCAAAGTCACCTGGTGTGAGCTTGTCCAAAAAGCGCAAAGAAACATTGACCAACTCATTAGATTCCATGCCGAGCTTCTTGCACATGCTGTCAAACAACATCACGCATTGCTCATGTTTCAGAAAACCGAAGTTGATCTTGGCATCAAAGCGGCGCAGTGAGGCCGAGTCGAGCTGATCCATCAAATTGGTCGTGGCAAAGAAAATGCCATCAAAGTTTTCCATCTGAACCAGCATCTCGTTAACTGCGCTAACCTCCCAGCTTTGACGCGCATTCTCACGAGAACGCAAAAAGCTGTCTGCTTCATCCAGGATGAGTACGGCTCCACTGTTTGAAGCGTCCTTGAACATGGCCGCCATGCGCTCTTCGGTCTCACCGACGTATTTACCGAGAATATCGGAGGCACGCTTGATCAACACAGTCTTGTCGAGTTGCGACGCCACGTATTTGGCATAGGCAGTTTTGCCCGTCCCTGCTGGGCCGTACAAACACAAACGGCCTTCTTCGGTGTCACGCAATCCCGCAATGATTTGACTCAGATCACGATCTGCATTGGTTGCACCCAACTGATAGCTGACATTGCCAGCTTTAGCTTGGTTGCGGCGCAAGCTGATTTTTTGAACTTTGAGGGCAGATTCGATCACGTCTTCCACCAATTCTTCTGCGCTGCCTTTTGCACCCGCTTGATTCATAGCATGTGCAACCTTGGTGGCGCGAGCCATCAGACCAGGTGACAACTGGTCGTTCTCAGCCATCTCATCGCACCATTGCTTGGTGACATTGAGCACCTTTGTGAATTGTTCAAGCATTTCAGAACGCACTCGTGCGGGTGGAATATCCATTTCCAGGTGGTAGTCAAAACGGCGCAAATGCGCAGGGTCCAGAAAGCGTACGTTGTTACTGATCCAAATTGCTGGTACAGGATTGCTCTCCAGCAATTGGTTGAACCACCCCTTTTGACCAGAACTGTTGCCTTGGTTTCCCGTGAGATCAAAACCGCCGCTTCCATTACGTGAAGTCATGTTGATATCTTCGATTTCATCAAAAACAATCACAGCCCCCTGACGCGCAGCCAAGATACGTTGCGATAAGCGATAGGCAGACAAACGGTTATAGCCGTTGATGCGATCGCTTTGATTGTTTTCAACAGCAACCTCAAACAAGCTTGCACCCAACTCTTGAGCAATAGCGCGAGCACACATGGTCTTACCTGTACCAGGTGAACCATAGATCAATATGTTGACGCCCTTCTCTTTATTGCTCAAGCTCGAGCTCAAATACTTGGTCAAGCGTTGGAGCTTGACTTTGAGGTGATCGAAGCGGTTCAAATCCAAATCGGCTTTTGGAGCGACAACAAAATTGTTACTAAACAGATCAAACGGATTTTCTTGCTCAGCGACCAAGCGCTCTGCGAGTCCGTTGAGCAAATCCACTTTGTTGCAAAAGTCGTAACACCCTGATTCATCAATCGTGATCAACCCTGAGCGAGTCAAACCAGATGTTGGAGAAAACGCCTTGTGCACGTTTGGCAATGAAATGTCCAACATGACAGACAACACAGTCACCACACGCGTATTGGTAAGTTGACCTAATGCGCTTGTTGCCTGACGCAAATAAACGCTTTGACACTCAAGAACGCAAAAGAACAAGATTTTTTGCTCATCAGCGCTCAAATTCAATTGCTCGCTAAGCCAAGCAATGTTTTTCATCAATGCCGTCGTGGTTGGCTCTTGCAATTCAGAAACAGCGAGCTGACGATGTTTCTTCTTGAGACTAGCCAGCACAACTTCATGCTGATAATCAAAGTCAAAATTAACATCCAACCCGAGCGAACGGATCAATCCAGGCTCAGAGCAGTGCCCTTCGTGCAGGACAGCGCTATGCCCTCCCAGGTCAATCAGCGCACGCAACGCCCATTTCTGACAATGGACAGCGAATTCTGGAGACACAGGATCTCCTTCAGCAGACTCAGCCAAAACGTTATATGGGAACGCATGGCGCATGTGACGACGACGCTTCATGTAAACCTCACGAAAAAAGTAACCCCTCTCCGAAACGGAGATGAATTAATCAAACAAAAAGAAATTCCGGGAATGACCGGGGCTTGCCCCGCTCGGCTAATAGCTAGATCAGCCTATATGAGCAGGGCATCTGCGTGTCGTTTGAAAAAAACGAACGTGCTTGCTATGCATCGCGCTATCAAACTGCTGTTGAGTTTTCTGCATATCAAGCTCCCTGTTAAAGAATTGACAATGTCGTCGAGAAAAATTAATTTTATCAAAAAGGGGGTTTATTGTCAAGCTCAATTGACTGAGTTTTGTGTGAGCCTCAGTGCCAAATAGACTTGCAATCAATTGTTTAAACGCTGTATGCACTGGCATTGGGGGGTTTCTTTTTTGAACGGGAAAGAATAGTACTGATCCACAAGCTCATACGATGAGCCTGTGTGTAATCCGAGAAAATAATTTGCTCAAGCTCATGTGGTGAGCTTGAAAATTTTTAGACTTCATCTCCTCGAAAAAATCACGGAGAGAGAAGACATGCAAGCCGATACACAGCCCCGAGTTCTAGTTAAAAGCTGTAAGTCTTGTGGATATGTTTTACTCTCGGACTCCTCACAAACTCAATACCGATGCGGGGTTCACTATTACCAACAAGCTCCGTTAGTTCGCAAGCAAAAGCGTATGGACTTCTACCCCGAAGTCATCAGCGCGCACTTGTGCGCCATCTGGAAGTCAAAGACCTGACTAGGCACTTAGTCCAGTCTGTCTGCTCTTACTCACTGCTCTATTGAACGTCTTAATTTGTCGCTCGATTGAGTTACCGTCACTTCAACAACCTAATAAGGAAGCCCAAGATGTACAAGAAGCCCTCTCCCTTTATTGCTTGTTCAACCCCACGTGGTCTTTGGGATTTCATTGCTGAGAGCAGTGCAATTAAACGCTGGACAACCGAATTGGCCGTTGCTAGTACTCAAGATTTTTGCCCAGAAATCTGGGATGTACTTGGCCATGCTGTCCTCATCGAGTCGGATGATGTGGAATCTGTTCGTACATTGGTTCATCACATTGCTGGTGAAGGAAACATGCAGTTGCACGTCATTGATCGCGACCAAATAACGAGCTTTAAAGAATGGGTAAAAGCTATTTCTACAAATGAACCAACATTGGTCTATCTTGAACCTGGCTTGTGGCTCAAAAATAAGCTCGGGGATGATGTTTCGAGCCCCCTCTGGGCTGAATGCCCTACTCATGATGACGACAAGGCATATGGTTTTCGTAAAGAACTGGCCGAATTCATTGAAACCCAAGGCTGTAAGCAGCCTACAGTCTTTGTGACAGCAGTTGAGTCTGTGTCACAACTAGATTCTTCTTTGCGCCGCGCTGGACTATTTGATCGTCGTGTCAAAGTACCAGAGCTCGAATATGAAGACTTTGCTCGTGCCTTTATTCAAGAAACAGGTGCTGAGTTGCTTGATGAGTCTGTTCACTCAGATTTGAAGCGTGTTGGCTGCTTGGTTCGCATCGAGTTCCCAGACCATCGCCGTCGTTGCATCTTCCAAAAAGCAATCAAGCGTCTGGCCTGGCGTAATGGCGGAACAGTCGCGTACAAAGATTTGGTTCAGTTTGCAGCCTACGGGACGGCCGAAGCGGATGACCGCCTCGATCCACCTGAGGTTCGTCGTCGTCACGCCGTTCATGAGGCTGGTCACGCCTTAATCACGTATCTGGACTCAAAAGGCAAGATGCCCCCTGAGTACTGTAGCGTGATCAAACGTGGTGGCACCCATGGGGTCATGGTCAGCGCATTTGAAGCTCATGAACGCATCAGTGATGACCTCTCATTTCAGGACGTCACCCACAACATTCGCGTCAACCTCGGGGGACGCGTTGCAGAGCACTTGCTTCTTGGTGCTCAAGATGTCAGCGGTCGTGGCGCACGTGGAGACTTGCGTACAGCAACTAATCTTGCCGGATCCCTGTTTGGAAACTGGGGGCACTCCGAAGATCAATCATCGGACGCGTCTGCGGCTTCGAATTTGGCCGTGTGCATTGGCAAACCCTCGAATTCTGAATACGAGCATGTTGAAAAGAAAATTCGTGACTACCTGCAAATGCAGTTTGGCATCGTGCTTGAGATTCTCAAGGAGAACCAGACGTTGCTTGAAAAAATTGTCACGGCCTTGAATGAGAAAACATTCCTTGTCAAAGAAGATTTCATACAACTTATTAAGGAAGTTGAACATCCGTAATTGATGCTTGTTATTTCTACAGTAAAAACTATGTATGAAATGCACGCAAAAAAACATATGCTTAAACGTTAAACACTTCGGATTTGAATCAAGGTGCTCAGCCAAGCAGTGCCTTTGATTAGTGCGATAGGTTTAAGCAAGACCTATTTACTTGCTGAATAGTTCGAAGCCATTTTCTTAAGTTCCGCAGCAAGTGATTTACGCATTTCTAATGGCTCAAGCACAGTGACATTAGCACGTAAACTCAATAAGAATGGACGCAAGTAATAGGAATCAGGAATCACGGCTGAGACTTTATACATCTCAGTTTCTTTGATTTTTTTAATTTTTTGATCTGCTGTTAATGGGCGTTCTTTGAAGTGAAAAATCGCTTCTTCATTAACTTCTAAAACCAACTTCATCTCTGGTCCAGTTTGGTGACTAAATCGGTGAGTTTCCTCAATATGCCTGTCCAGATCAAACCCTTCAGGGATCATGCGGACATGATTCATTTCAACTGAGGCGTTTGAGGCGCGCTGAAGAGCATAGTGCTGGACGACAGGGTCACTTCCCTTGCTTGCGACTAGGTAGATCGTACCTTCTTTGGAGACCAAGCCCAGTGGATTAACTGTGCGGCGACTTGGTTTCCCAACAGGTCGTTTGTAGTCAAATGAAACCGCGCGATCACGAACGATACCGTCGATCATGGTTTGCAGCAGATCTGGCTGTAATGTTGCGGGCAAGCGGCCGATTCCATCTGGCAGAAAACGCACAGCGTTTGCAATACGTGAAGCTCTCGTAGATTTCCTCCCTTTAATGATGTCAACGGCCAATTTAGCAACCGATTTAACGCCAATATCGGTAACCTCGCCAAGAGCCTGACCAACAAGCTGCCCCGTCATTACCAAATTGAGCGCTGCCTGCTCTGACATGAACCACTTCATCAGTGTGTCATGATGCAGATAGTAGAGACGTTGCTTTCGGGGCTTGCGCGCAGATTTATCACCATTCGAGGTCTTTGATCGCTGCACCGTGATAGTTTGATCTTCCTCTACAAAATCCAGCAATGGAGGCAGATGATTGATGGGCATTGAAAGCTCATAAACATAACGCTGGATTTGACGCAACGTTGCATCTTCTGGCTCAGAATTAGGGTTTCCATCCCCCCAAGCAACAGCTAGCTTTTTGGTTGAAATCGCGTTTTCAGAAGAGTTGTATGGCCCCATCAAATGGATCAATTTAACTAGCGTATCGACTTGCATTCACCCACCCTATTAATTTGATTTTTCCAGTTAAGACTATGCATAAATCTCGAAAAGACGTCAATTATTGACGTTGAATATTGTGAAATTTCTAAACTCGATAATTTTTTTGACAGTGAAAGGCTAAAGATCTAATAATGTCATAAAAGTAATTCATTAAGGTGCTGGCTTAGAGCTCATTTATTCCCGTGGAATGCCCCTTGAAAGCAGTGACGTACTTCATGCCCAACAGTATGAAAATTTACTTTTTTTGCGGTAATGATGTGACATGTCGACTTAGTCCAGAACGAACAGGCTTCCACTGGATAGTTGAATCCATCATACCCACGCTTATGACTTCCTTTTTCACAAGCAGCCTGAACATTGTCAACGGCCTCCCACGTCACCATTGTTTGATTCGTAATATTTTTTGATGTCGAGAAAACCTGGTGCGGGTCCTCGTTGTAAGCATAGGAATTCCCTACTAACGCCAACATCGAAGCGCATAAGATAAAAGAACGCATTTTCAACTCCTTAAATCGAAAGACCCACTCAAGCAGGGCGGGCTAAGTTATTACTTAGATTTACGTTTTTCAGAAGCAGGCTCTGGCGGGCGTCAATAATCAGAAAAAACATCAGCTGCGTCACGGCCAAGCATTAGCTGTGACAAGATGCGATCCCGATACTCTCGAATTTCGTCAAGTAAGAGCGGCTTATGCTCCTTGTAGTAATTCCAAATAACAGCAGCAGAAGACGGGGCACTAATAACAGGTGCAATAAGTGTCTTTGGCATAGTGGTCCTTTATCACGCGGGAGTATCACTATGACAATCTTTGGCGTCATTTCATGACGTCTTATTTAGAATCGAAAAATTCAATATGAAAATTAGCACATACAAGAAAATCTAATAGCTAATTTACACAGATGTCACGTAGTCAAGCTCGTGAGCAAGTTAACCATCCATGCGGATTTCGACATGCTTCGCGATATGATGAAAGCTAAGAGTTCTCAATATTTGGGGGAAGCTTATCCATTGGCCAGCTAGATAACAAGATACAGGACTTAAAAAAATGAGTGAAGTCGACAGGCTCTACAGCTACAAAACGATTCTGACTGGACGTCGTGCGGTCCCACGCTCAGAGATCTTAAAAAAGCTGGAGATCTCTCCTGCGACATTCAAACGCGATTTGGCTAAGCTACGAAATCGCCTCAATATTCCTGTGATCTTTGACAAAGATCTCGAAGGCTACAAGCTCGATGTCACCGATAACCGCGAAGAGCTCCCAGGCTTGTGGTTTAGCCAAGATGAAATCTTGGCATTGTTAACTATCCAAAACATGATTGGTCAGCTTGAACCGGGGTTACTCGGACCCAAACTCAAGCCACTACAAAAACGTCTTGATGGCATGCTTGCTAGTCACGGGCTCGATGCACAGACGCTAGCTCAACGAGTTCGCCTTGTACATGCGGGCAAACGTCGCCTCCCTATTAAATGCTTTGAAGCAATCACAAAAGCAACCCTTGAACGCAAACGTATAAAGATTCACCACTACAACCGCCAAACAGGCATTACCGTCGAGCGTGTGATTTCGCCTCAGCAGCTAGTTCACTATCGTGACAACTGGTATGTCGACTCTTGGTGCCATCTTCGAGATGAAATCCGTAGCTTTGCTGTTGACGCAATTCCTGAATGCGAGCTATTGTCGGATGGTGCAAAAAACGTTGATCCCGATCAGCTTAAGCTAGCTATGTCGAGTGGATACGGAATTTTCGGAGGCCAAGCAATAGCGTGGGGGAAATTGAAGTTTTCACCTGAACGCGCACGCTGGGTTCGCCACGAAGAATGGCATCCAGAGCAAAAGACTGTAGATCTAGCAGATGGCTCATATGTCATCGAAGTGCCGTATTCGGACGAGCGAGAGTTGCTTGCGGACGTCATGAAATACGGCGCCGATGTCGAGGTAATTGGGCCAGAGTCACTGCGCAAATCAATTAAAGCAGCAATACTAAAAAGCCTAAAACACTACGATTAATCGACAAAAGTTAGATTGGTAAAACCTCACATCCTGTAACCGAGAGCATTGCAATAAAAGATTATTTAATTTTATTTTCATTTTTTCTTTTTCATAGAAGGCGAAGCTATGTCAAGCAGATACAACATGAACTAGGAGTGCGCCCGATCCCAAGCCACCACCTCGTAGTGAATGGGAGAAAACCCCAACGAATGGCACTTGTTTCGAATCCATTGCAACAGCGTCAAATAATTCTGCTCGTTATTTAAGACATCCCAACCCATACCTTGACCAGTTGGTACATTGAAAGGAGGATTAAGACGACGAATTCCTTGGATGGTGAAGCTGTCCCATGGCACGTGAGCAAACCCTATTAGTACTTCTCGCTGCGCAACGGTTACCCCCTGATATCGAAGCATAGCTTTGCATGAAAGATTGAACAATTTGCTGGCACGTCCAAACCCCATAAACCCGGCAACATTAGACACCTCATCAAACCGTTGCTCCACTCTCTGTGCGCTTTCAAGGACAAAACGGTCGTAATCTTCTTCACATGCCATCTGCGCGAAACGTTGCCAGTTTTCTTCAAAAATCTGAGTTACCAATCGACGGTATACATCAGAAGGTCTCTCTTGAACCCCTAATGCTCGCAAACGAAATGCGCGAAAAGTATTGCCAGCAACGCTTTGTATAACTGCAGCTTGGATACTATCAAACGGAACGGCTAAGTAATTGTTCAATAAAGTCACCGAGTCGCTCTGAATAACTCTCTCAAACTCGACATCAGAATCGAACACATAAGGCTGTGGTGCACCTCTCGGCGATCGATCAATGTAATGACCACAAGCGGCCAATACTTCTAAAAAATTAACATTGAAATTTTCACAACTATTAATTAGTTGCCTGAGTTGCTCAATGGCTTGTGTTTGATTCATAGATACTCTCTTTACTTTTTTCTATAAAAATATTTTATTTTTATAGTCATTTTTTCAGGTCATTAAATTTTTCTGCCATCGTTGGATTGCCACGGGTGAGCTTTTTGATGGAAAGATCTTCGGCTTTGTCATTGGCTAGGCGAAGGTTATTTGCAGATTTAAAGAGCGCCTCTTTGGTCTTCTCCAAATCTTTGATCGCTTCATCGATTCGTTTTACTGCCTCTTCAAAACCATCCGAAGCAAGTCGCCAATTGCGGCCAAATGTAGTTTTGAAATCGTCGAGCTGCTCTTCAAATCGGGTGATGTCAAGGTTTTGAGCTTTGACATGCGCTAACTCTGATTTGAATGCCAGTGACTTCATCGATGCATTTCGCAACACCGTGATGATTGGAATGAAGAACTGCGGACGAACAACATACATCTTGGAATAACGATGCGAAACATCCACGATGCCTGTGTTGTAGAGCTCACTGTCAGGCTCAAGCAAAGAGACCAAGACCGCATACTCACAGCCTTTTTCGTTGCGGTCTTTGTCGAGTTCCTTCAGGAAATCTTCGTTCTTTTTCTTGGTAGCTGTCTGGTCGCTCTCGTTTTTCATCTCAAACATGATGGAGACGATTTCGGTGCCTGACTCATCCTTGTCTTTAAAGATGTAATCACCTTTGCTGCCCGTACGTGCGTCGTTGTCTTTCTCAAAATACGCATAAGGAAAAGCAGTTGCACGAATTCGGTTGAATTCCGTTTCGCAGTGCTGCTCAAGCGTCTCACCAACCATCTTGGTAGATAGTCGGGCTTTCATGTCCCGCAACCGCTCAATCTCATCGTTACGGTCTTTGATTTGGGTTTCGTATTTATCCTTCAAAGACTTTTCTGACAGCTGCTTTTCAAGCTCTGCACGATCCAGGCCATTTTTGAGTTGATCGCGTTCTTTCTCGACAGCATTGACCGCCTCGGCGACGGCAAGCTTCTGGGCAAGACCAAGTTCACTGAGCTTTGCCTTTAGCTCATGAATTTCCGAATCCTTGGCAGATGTGGCCTCTGAAACAGACAGCTTGCGAGCGACCTCTGTCTCATGTAGCTTGGCTTTCAACTCCAGAATTTCCGCGTCTTTGGACGCGGCAGACTTTTGCAACTCGTTGGTCACCTTGACTTGAGCAAGCTCCACTGCATTTTTCTTTTCCCGTTCGGCCAATTCGAGTCGTTCATGCAATTGCTTTTCGAAATCGCTGTCACGAACTTGTTTCAAGATGTCGGCATAGCCTGACTCATCAATTTTGAAAGCTTTGCCGCAGTGAGGGCACTTAATGTCTTGCATATGGACTTACCTTTTAATTGGAGAGCGACAGCGAACTTTATCGCTTCGATGAGCTACTTTAGTGAATGACAGGCTCACCCCATGAGCCCGTGAGCAGCCGCGACCGGATGATTCTGCAGCGATTGGCGATTTAATCCAGACGAAAAGGCTTCTTAAATAGCTAAACTTATCCTCATGGCCACCATTCACCCTCCCATTGACTCACTGCATCTCACTACCCCTGGGGCTTACCGAGAGCGCGACATTCTTGAGCATCTGAGGGATGGTCTACCCGACGGATTCGAAATTTTTCACAGCGTCGATTAGTCAGCTATCCACCAAGACCAGCAGCGCTACGGCGAAGTCGACATCGTGGTGATGTCGCCCCTTGGGCATCTAGCGTTGTTAGAGGTCAAGGCGGGAGAGCTCAGCTTTGAGGATGAGCATGCTTTTAAGCAGTACGGCCAACTTAAGAAAAACATCAGTCGACAAATTAAGTCACAAATCGGAAATTGGATTGGTCGAATCAATCACGAAGGCTTCCTAGGCGTCCGTGTGAATCACTTCCTTGTCTTACCTGATCAAAAAATTGAAGGTAGTACTGCACAGCACCCACGTGAGCGAATCATTGATTCAGCCGACCTGCCCGAAATGTGCTCACGTCTTAAGAGTAGTTTTGCTGTTGAACCTATGAGCGAAGAGCTGCGTCAGCGTCTTCGTCTCTTTATTGAGAACAAGTTCCAGATCGCACTTGATACATCGACACGCATTGATCAAGTCTCTCGCATAAGCACTCGCTTGGCGGATGGATTGGCAATATGGGTCCCAAGAATCACCCATACTGGAGGCGTCTTCAAGATTCAAGCCACGGCAGGCTCTGGCAAAACCCAACTCGCACTCAAACTCTTGCGTGATGCTGCTTCACAAAAGCAAAAGGCTCTATACGTTTGCTACAACCGACCTCTTGCTGATCACATCTCCAGCCTATCGCCCAGCTCAGTAAATGTCTCGACTTTTCATGAGCTCAGTGTGGATAACTACCGCCGTAAAGTAGGTGAGCCTAATTTCTCAGAACTAGGCTTCTTTGATAAAGCTGCCACTCTGCTCATTAAAGATTCACAAGACGTTCGGGTTTCTTTGGATCTTCTCATCATTGACGAGTGCCAAGACTTTGATGCCGAATGGATTGAGGCTCTGCTGACAAAACTCAAGGAGAACAGCAAGCTCTACATCATGGGTGATTCTGAACAGGACCTGTATGAGCGAGCAGATTTTGATCTACCTCATGCGGTTCAAATCACATCAAATGACAACTTTCGCAGCCCCAAACGGGTTGTTGATGTGATCAACCAGTTTCAACTCACTCCCGAACCAATTGAAGCTAAGTCGGCTTATATGGGCGAACTTCCTGAGTTCATCAGCTACAAAGATCCCAGCTCTAGCGGCCTCGAGGAAGTCGAGAAATGCATCGCATCAATGACCGCCGCAGGCTACAAACACGAAGAAATTGCCTTGATCAGCTTTGCAGGTCGGAGCAAGTCCAAACTTTTGCAACTCGATAGCTTAGGTACGCATGCGTATTCCAGTGATGTTGACCAATCAATCCAGCAACGTGACCAACTAGTCCAATCGTTGTGACCATTGAACTGTGAATCAATTGAGGGGGCGCTCATCGACAGCTATCGACCCAAAGCGGAAATCGACATACTTTGAATAATTGCCACAAAGCCGACGCACATGTCGATGAGTTATGAGGATACGATCAACTCTGGAAATGTAGTGGTTACGGCAGTTTGGCCTTGCTAATCTGCAGCATGAAATTGCAGGTCCCACCAGTAGAAACACTCCTGATCAAGGAAACTAAGCCATGAAGCTCTATAAGAAATTTCACTTGGGGCAGTGGAATGTCCATGCATTTGAAGAAGATGGCTCCCAAGATGCTTTTATTGCTCAAGATATGTTTCCCATTACTGACGAAGAGGCAGACCGCATCCGGTCGGCTCCGCCCTCGCAGGAATATGAAGAACACATGAAACGGCAGTTGGAGGCCCTAGGACGCATCAAGCGCTGGCCTCCGCGAGAGTACAAAGAGGCACTAGGCCAAGTCTGCGTAAGTTCAGCAAGCCTAGAGTCGACTATGCGTACGCTCATCTGGGCTGCCGCAGGCATGGGCTCTGAGACAGGCATGATCTTCACTGGCGGAAAGAAACCCACGAAAGAACTCGGAGAAATGCTCAAGCTCGTCGTGAAGCAACGTGCTCTAGATTTGTACAACCCCTTGACCAGCTTAGTGAATGAAATTGACCGCGCTTTTGAAAGCCGAGGTACCTATGTTCATAGCGTGTGGACGGTAGGTGAGGGAGGCACTCCTCTTATCGGAAAGTTCTTCAGTGAGAAGGTCCCAAAGACCGGAAAGTTGGTTCAGTTGGCTGAGATTGAAGGGCTTGCCTCAACATTTGTGGAGCTCGAAGGAAGGCTGGCCACTCTTGTACTTGAACGTTTTGTTACTCGCCGTGGGCAAGGAACCTAGTCCCTGTTTAACAAATTCCGATCAAAGATCGACCGACAAAAGGTCAATTTTCTGACGTTCGCAACGTGGCTGCTTTTGGCCGAAAGTAGTCGTCAGCACTGTTGACATTGATCGGCAGCAACCGCTACAAAGAAGTCCGTTTTAGACTATTTTAGATTTGGCGACGTGGCTGGGCTGAGTGGTCAGCTCCGATTGAAAATCGGTGGTCACGAAGAATTGGCGCGGGTGGTCAATTGGGGTTGGAATATGCAAGGACAAAGACAACATCTAAAAACGGTGAAACCCCGCAGAGACTGGGCCTCAGCGGGGTTCTTCAAAAAGTGAGAGAGTGTTTTCTCACTTTGCATATGGTGGTCCAGTGTGGACTCTGGTTCAATTCCTCACCAACGGCACCTGCTATCTGGTTACAGGTAGTTGCGTATGCAGTCCGTAACTTACAAATTCAGATTTTTGCTTAATTTTTAAGCAGATTTTTGTGCTGGTTTTGAGACGCAGTCTACAAGTATTTGGGCAAGTTAAGGACTCACCAAGCTGATGGCTCGGAAACTTGAGAGTGGTTTTGCAAATTATGAATGCTCCACCAGATAGGAATTGAGCAAATAAAAACTCTACTCAAATCTGCTCAATAAGCACCAAAAGTGCTTGGTTTATTTAGAGCAACCTAGTTTTATTTACTTTTATTATTCCTTTGGGGCACCCGATTCGCGCACAATAATTTCGTAACGCTTTATTTCCGAGCTAATAAAACGACCGAATTCAGTGGAAGTCCCGCCCATCACAATGGCCCCCATTCCAGACAACTTGTTCGAAATCTCAGGCTGCTTCAATATCCGATTGACTTCTGTGTTTAGACGCTGAATCACCTCATCGGGTGCACCTGCTGGCAAAACTAATCCATACCAAGCCGAAGCCAACATTGGCACACCTGCTTCATTAAATGTTGGGACTTGAGGCAGTGCAGGTAAACGCTTGCTTGAGGCAACAGCCAAAGGTTTGAGTAAGGCCCCGCGAATGCTTCCCAAGGAGCCCGTATCAACCATCATGTCGATGTGCCCAGCAATTAAGTCCTGAGCTGCTGGACCACTTCCCTTGTACGGTACATGACGGACATCAGCACCCGATGCCGTTTTAAATTGAGCTCCAGCGAGATGCTGTGATCCACCAATACCAGCTGAGCCATAGGTGTACTGACCAGGATCTTTTTTCGCAGCAGCAACAAGATCTTTGAGTGAATTCCATGGCGACTTAGCAGGAACAACCATGACGTTAGGAATCTCGCAAAGAGAAACGATTGGAGTGAAATCCTTGTACGGATCAAATCCCAACTTGGCATAGAGATGAGGGGCCGCTGCATTTGTCGAACTTGTTGCCAGCAAAATTGTGTGTCCGTCAGGTTTTTCTTTGACAAACTGCTGCGTACCAATCACTCCGCCAGCTCCACCTTTGTTTTCAACAACGACGGGTACGCCCAACGCTTGAGAAAGTGGCTGAGCAAGCATGCGACCTACTTGATCGGTTGCGCCTCCTGCTGGCCATGGAACAATAATTTTGATTGGTTTGTCGTCAGATGGCCAAGCTGCATACCCAAGAATTGAAGTAAAACAAAGCAAAGTAGCAAAGATGAAATTTCTATAGATGCTGTTTTTCATAATTTTTCACCTCAGTTTTTCAATCCACCAATAGTCAAGATGCTCACGCGCCCTTTTGGTGAAGCAGCTCATCAACCCATGCTGAGCTGTATGCACCAGATTTAATGTCTGCAATCATTTGGTGTTCAACCAAGACCTTGTCTTTTGCTACTTTAGCAATGGCTAACGCTTGACTTGAAGGCACAGCAACAACTCCGTCTGAGTCTCCCAAAACAATATCACCAGGATTCACTAACATACCACCTACAGTGATCGGCACATTGATAGAACCAGGGCCATCTTTATAGGGGCCACGCAGATTCACGCCTCGCGCCCAGCAGGGGAATTTTTGATCCTCAAACGCATCAACATCGCGGATTGCACCATCGATCACGAATGCAACGGCACCTTGAACCATTGCAGAAGTCATCATGATTTCACCGACTAACGCTCGGGACACATTGCCCTCTCCGTCGACAACAAGTACGTCTCCAGGCTTGAGCATATCCAAAGCCTTATGAATCAGTAAATTGTCTCCGGCTCGAACACGAACCGTAAACGCATTACCGCATGCGGTCACGCTCGATCGATTCACAGGTCGCAACCCCGTTGTACCGACCAAGCGCCCCATCGCATCGCCCACAACCGAAGAAGCAAGTCCTGTCAGCGCTTGAACTCCTTGCGTGAATTCCTCTACTCTGGGATTGATGTGAATACCGTTAGACATATTTGAAATACCAATCGTTTAATCTACTGTTGCGCCAGATCGCTTCACTAAAGACTCCCAATAGGGCAATTCTTTTTGAACGAACTGATTAAATTGATCCGCTGAGCCAGCAACATCACTTGAACCCATCTTAGTCAAACTTGCAGCAACCTCCGGCGTCTTCATGACCTTATTTAATTCTTGATTCAATCTTTGAATCAGAGGAGCCGGCGTTTTGGCTGGTGCAAATACGCCGTACCAGTTCTCGATCACGAAGTTGCTGTAGCCGAGTTCTTTCATCGTCGGTACGTTTTCAAACCCTTTCGAACGAGCACTACCTGTAGTTGCGAGCACACGAATTCGGCCAGAAGTTATCTGGGAAGCAATAGCCGTTGTCGTTTCGAACGCCATCTGTACTTGCCCAGCAACTACGTCTGCCAAGGCAGGCCCCTGCCCTTTGTATGGAATGTGGGTAATGTCCAACTGCTTTTCTAGCTTCAACATTTCACCCATCAAATGTTGAGGGCTTCCGCTTCCACCAGATGCATAGCTGTACTTGCCAGGGTTCTTCTTGATCACATCGACGAGTTGCGCGAGGTTATTTGCCGGAACGGCGCTGTTGACATAGAGGACGAGTGGCACAGAGGCAACCTCGATCACAGGCGTCAAACCTTTGACTGGATCCGTACGCAACTTATAGAGGTTACGGTTGATCACCACGCCAGTGTTGTTGCCCAATAGCAGCGTGCAACCATCAGGGGGTGAGTTGGCTACAAATTCAGTACCAATGTTGCTACTTGCACCAGCCTTGTTTTCAATGATGACCGTCGTGCCTAATTCCCTCGATAAGCCTGGAGCCAGTAATCTCGACAAGATGTCAGTAGTGCCTGCTGGTGGATAAGGTGAAATGATTTTTACAGTTTGGCAGGGATATGAGCTCTGCGCCATGGCACCTACTGATGCGATAACACTAGCAAAAGCCATCAATGCGAATTTGGTTTTGTTGAGGTATTTCATGTCGTCTCCTTAGTTGTTTTACGCTGCAAGGGTTGAGGTTTCAGACCTCTGAAGCGTGTGATATTTGAATTTTTTGCGAGCTTCGTTCAAAGGCATTCCTGACAGTGCAGCTTCAAGAATGTGGTTTTCAATCTCTCGCGTTGCAAGAGCTTTAGTTAAAACTTCTTTTATCTTCAAAGAAGGAACGACCACCACACCGTCGGCATCGGCCACGATCAAATCTCCTGGACGCACACGTGCATCACCCAACATGACAGGTTCGTCATAAGCTTCAACCTGAACACGATCTTTTCCTGTTCGCATGAACTTGCCTAATGCGTAGAGCGGATAGTTAGCAGCGTCAGCTTCGGCTGTATCTCGGCATACGCCATTGATGACAGTGCCGCCGAGCTTTTTATGGGCAGCGAGTTGACTAAGAATTCCGCCCCAAACGGTGCAATCCATCCGACCGCCGTTGTCAAGTACAACGACAGTACCCGGATCCAATCGATCGATGAAGTCACCTACCGTGCCAGGCTTGAACGGGTCGATTGCGGCAAACCTAACTGTGAATGCAAATCCGAAGATCTTCTGAGCACCTGCGATAGGCTTAATTCCCAACGCACTACCAGGCAGGTTTAGTGCGTCCAATGCATCTGAAACCTCTGCGGTAGATAGTGATTTCGCGCTTTCAAACCACTCCTGTCCTTGAAACTCACCGCTCATACACACCTCTTGAATAAAACTACGTTTAGGAATAATTCACATTCTTTGGTAAAGTTGAAATGAATTCAAGCATGATTTTTTGAACTTATATTCATTTTTTATGAACATAAAGCAGCTGCGTTACTTTTGTGAAGTCGTCGATGCAGGCAATGCCAACATTGCAGCAAAGAACCTCTTCGTCGCACCCACAGCCATCAGCATGCAAATCAATCTGCTGGAAGATGAGCTCGGAGGGAAGCTCTTTGACAGGGCGTCAAGGCCAATGACTTTGACCACCTTGGGCGAGTTTTTTTACCCAAAGGCCAAATTGCTTTTATCTGATGCGTCCCAACTGGTCGAAGAAGCGAAGGAGATTGCCACTGGAAACCTTGGGTGGTTAAGCATTGGATTTACAAGATCAACCATCTTTTCTATATTGCCCGAGGCTGTTCGCCAGATGAAGTCGAAGCATCCTCAAATCAAGATTGAGCTGATTGAAGTTTTGTCTGAGCACCAGGTAGAAGCTCTTCGCAAAGGAACTATTCATATCGGCCTATCGCGGGTGATAGGCTCATATCGCAAGGAAGAAGACGCCACATATACCCCTTTGATAGAGGATGCCATGTACGCGGCTATTTCGATTGATCATCCACTTGCCAAAAAGAAATTCATAAAAGCAAGTGACTTCGATGACATCCCTTACATCATGTATCCCAAAGATCCCAACAGTAATTTTGGGAAACAGACCTTGAGGATTTTGGAAAATTCAGGGGCATCACCAAAAATTGGCTATGAGGCAATTGAAATTCACACAGCCTTAGGACTGGTTGCCGCTGGGCTGGGCGTCACGATGGTCGGCGGAACAGTTACGAAAAACAATCGCACAGACATTTGCTTTTTACCGATAAAAGACATTGCTTCAAAAGCATCGATATTCACGGTTCAAATGACTAATGAGCCAAACGCATTAACTGACGAATTTCTAAAAATTCTGCAGAAAAATTGCAACCCACTTTTTTAGTGCTGTCGTATCACTTCGGCAGTTTGCAACTCTGCAATTTCTTGATCTATAAACCCAAACTCTTTGAGAACCGAGTCGGGAGCCCCCCCCTAAGAGACTCAGCATGGCATCAAAAGCGCCCCGAAAAGAGAAATCAATTGATTTCTCTAAGCCTGTTGGCAATGTGATCAACCCCTAGAAGCCTAATTTTTTAATCACTCCAAGGTCAACCCAGATTTGGCAGCCACTGCTCGCCACCGCGCCACTTCAGATTCTGTGTGCTGTGCCAGTGCCGCACCTGTGTAATCTTTTTCGGGCAGCAGTTGAATCGCCTGAGCAACCATCTTGCCTGTGTATTCTTTGTCTTTCATGACTTGCAAATATGCGTTTTGGACCTTGTCAACAATGGCCTTAGGCGTTCCTTAAGGTGCATAAATGCCATACCAAGTTGATGCCTCAAAACCAGGCAAGACTGTTTCGTTTAACGTTGGAACATCCTTCAGTTGAGGCAGACGAACTTTAGAAGTCACTGCCAGTGCGCGGACTTTCTTTTGCTGAATTTGCGGCAATGCTGTGTTGGTTTGATCAAACATGCCGTCAACCTGGCCGCCGATCACATCGACCAACGCGGGACCAGCCCCCTTGTACGCAACTTGAGTCACTTTCATGCCTGCTGAGTTGGCAAACAATGCTGCGATCAAGTGTGAACTGGAGCCGACACCTGCATTGCTGATATTGACCTGTTCGGGATTCTTTTTACCGTGCTCCACCAAATCTTTGATTGTTTTGGCCGGATGGTCGTTGCGCACCATTAAAACAAGCGGTGTGTCTGGAAAACGAAACACAGCTTCAAAGTCCTTGACAGGGTCATAGGCCAGCTTTTTGTAGAGAGCAGGCGCGGCTCCCATATAACCCATGTGACCAACTAGGAAGGTGTAACCATCGTTTTTGGCTTTGGCAACTTTGGCTGCCCCAACAGTACCACCAGCGCCTGCAGCGTTTTCGATGATGATGGGTTGCTTCAATTCACGAGCAACACGTTCAGCAATATGTCGAGCCAACGCATCTGTTGGACCACCTGGGGCAAAGGGCACAACCCAAGTGATGGGTTTAGATGGATATACATCCTGCGCCTGTGCAACCGGTAATGCACCCAAAAGTGAAACCGCCAGAGATATAAACGTACGACGATTCAAAAATTTAAAGTTCATGTCTGTCTCCTAAAGATTAATCAAATCAACGAGCGGGGATTGCCAATGCTTTGTCCACCATCTGAGGCGCTGTGCCGAGATAGTTGATGGGGTCACAGAAGTGATCAATTTGCGTCGTGCTGACCACCTTGGTGACCTCTGGCATGGCTTTGAGCACATCGGCCAACGTGCGTTTTTCGCTTAATGCGGTACGGCATGCGGCATAAACCACATCGTGTGCTTCGTTACGACCCAAGATAGGCGCCATCCCCATCATCACGGCCTCTGCAACGATCAGACCACCTGTTGAGTCGAGGTTCTGTTTCATACGAACTGTGTCTACCTCAAGACCACTGAGCATGAATACTGCTTGCGACACTGCACCTGCTGTATGCAAGAACGCTTCTGGAATCGCCACCCATTCAGCTTGCCACGGACCTGTGGCACGCTCAAAGTCTTGAACCGCACCGTCAAGTGCCAACCCAGCTAAGTGACGAACTGTTTTAGCGGCACCAATCATGACTTCACAACTGATCGGGTTACGCTTTTGCGGCATGGTGCTTGATGCGCCGCGACCTTGTACGAAAGGTTCGAACACTTCGCTGAACTCGTTGGCCATCATCAGCGACACGTCAAAGGCCATCTTGCCTAATGACATGGTCACCAGCCCCAACCACTGCGCAGTTTCAGCGAGGCCATCGCGTGCGGTGTGCCAGGTGGTCATCGGAACGCCTAACTTGAGCTCTTGCATCATGGCAGCTTGCACTTCCAAGCCTCGCGCCCCCAAAGACGCCAATGTCCCCCCTGCACCAGCGAATTGCCCAACAAGCACTCGAGGACGAAGTTCTTGCAAACGCTCAAGATTGCGCTCCACCATCCCCAGCCAAATCGCGCACTTCAAACCAAAGGTGGTTGGCAAAGCATGCTGCAAGTGCGTGCGACCTGCCATCGGGGTGTCACGGTATTCCTTACTCAAGCGGCGCAATTGCACAGACACAGCTCGCAGGTCTTTTTCCAGCAATTCCAGACCTTGGCGAATTTGCAGCACCAAGGCCGTATCCATGATGTCTTGTGTAGTGGCACCCCAATGCAAGTATTTGCCTGAGGCTCCTAGGCCTTCAGCGACCTGATGAACCAACGGCAGGATTGGATAGCCCACGTTGTGGGTTTCTCGCTCCAAACGATCCAGGTCTAGTTTGATCGCATGGGCACCAGCAGCAATTGCTTGTGCAGCATCGGTTGGAATCAGGCCTAGCTTGCCTTCTGCGACGGCTAAAGCCACTTCGGTATCTACATAACGAGCCAGCGTGGATGTATCTGCCCAGACTTGTCGCATCTCTGCGGTGGAGAACAGGCTACCTAGGAATCGGTTGTCGATGAGGGTGGAATGCATTGGGAAATCTCCTATATGTTCGAACATATTATATGTCCGAACATATGGACGTCAATCCCCCCATTTCCTACAATGTGGTTATGGAACGACAACCTCTCTATGCCCGTATCGCTGACCAACTGTCTCAAGACATTGCCTCTGGGCGATACGCCGTGGGAACCGTTCTACCCCCAGAACCTGACCTGGCGGCCTTACTTAATGTCAGTCGATCAACGGTGCGTGCAGCCCTCACCAGCTTAGAGAACCGCAAGCTGGTTTCGCGCAAGAAAAATGCAGGCACTCGAGTTGAATCCGATAGACCACAAACTGGTTACGGCGCAAACTTGTCCTCATTGCCCGATCTGATTCAATGGGCGCAAGAATGTGCAAGGGTGGTGCAACATGCAGAGTCCATCGAGATGGACAAACCCAAAGCACTTGCGCTAGGGTGTGAACAAGGTTCAAGATGGCTCCATGTTCAAAGCCTTCGCTTCGACGCAGCGCGTGAAAAAGGTGCAGTGTCGTTAACTGACGCCTATATCGACGAGCAATTCAAAACAATCCTGCCTGCAATCAAGAGTCGCCCCTCCGCTCTGATGTCGGAATTGCTTGAAGAAATGTTTGACCTTGATTTAGCGACTGTTGAACAAGAAATTTTGGGATGGAAACTCACAGCATCTCAAGCTAAACAGTTAGCAGCAGAAAAGGATGGCGCCGCGCTGAAAGTGTTACGCAGATATCTCAACCGTGAGAACCAGCCTGTACTAATCACGGTTTCAATACATCCAGCTGAACGGTTTGCGATCAAGACAACACTGACTCGCAGGTGATAGATAGCGATAACGAACGAATATTTCTGTTCTGGCTGTCTTGCGATTAAATTTTATTTTCTTTATTTAATGTGAAGTTCAAAACAAACTTAGGAGAGCTAGCATGGCATCAAAAGCCCCTCGAAAAAAGAAATCAATTGATTTCTCGAAACCTGTTGGCAATGTGATCGACCCCTATCAGATGACAGAAGATGAAAGGCATTCTGAAGTCGCTGAAATTCTTGCAATGGGCGCCGCAAGAATTCAAAACAAGAAAACTCCGCGACAACTTGAGCATCAGAAAAGAGTAGCCCAACAAAAACCAAACCAACCACGTGACTTGCTCACTGAAGATATGTTGGCCGAACGTTGGCTATGTTCAGCATCACGATTGCAACGTTGGAGAGTTCAAGGGCAAGGCATCCCATTTTTAAAAATCGGAGCTCGGGTTTTGTACCGCTTAGAGGACATCAAAGCTTACGAGGAGTCCTGCCTAATTCGACCGCATCCTGATACAAATGCCAGCGGATTTTTCTTCAAGAAATAGCTCAATACAAACAGTTCAAACTGTTTCAAAGTTAGCGCCAAAAATGGGCTGATCCCGCATTTAGTCAACATCTCACGCCACGCGTAAGTCATTGATTTATAAGGATTACTTGTTGTTGTAAGAGAGTAATTATTTTTAGATTCGATTCCGGTAAGCAGTCTTTACCGGGAGATCAAAAAGTCAATCCGAATTTTGCGTATGCAACTAGTCACCACTGAACTAGCAACAACCAGCAATATCCGTATTGACAGAGTCGCTTTTTTACAATGCAAAAATATGGTGGTGGATGGTTCACCACTCAGGAACTTTCTATTCGCATTCAAGCGTGCTAGAGAGTACTAGGGCGTGAATGCGAGGTAGAGACTTAGACCCAACCGATGGGCAAATCTTACATCGCCGCACTGCACCGAATCAACTTCAAATCCGGTCTGGGAAATTGAACCCCCATCCACACAAGGGCGGCCTCAGATCGAACACCAGCCCCCCTCCCTTGATAGTCCGTTTCGCAGTGGTTGCCGTAAGCCAAACCCACGCACTCATCGCTCGAAGGCGATCGACCAAGCTTTGGTGCACCTCAATTGGTCCTGCTGCCAAGTTCGCCAATTTTTAGCTCCAGCTGGTAGATGGTGTCGGCCAGCACTTGGCCAGGCACTTCCCCTGCCTTGCTTGTGAGCGGTTTGTAAAGAATGGGGGTCATGCCCTTGAAGTCTGAGGGCAGCTTAAGTTCCTCCTGTAACTTCGGCACCAACAGAAATATGCGTTCGCGCCCTAGACGAGACATGAAGAAGCCAAGCTCGAAGAGGACGTTGTCGCGGGGTGCGGCCGTCTGGTGATTTCGGGAATGGACGATATCATCCGGATTGGCAATGGCGACGCCGAAATCTGCTCGGTCAACTTCGGTTGTCAGCACGTCAAGAGGATATGAACCCGGGGGGAAAATGTCATCGTCCGACCAGAGGATCGAGTCAGCTTCTGTGTACCTCAGCCCGTGCCGGATGGCTTTGGCTACAGGGAGGCTCTCCTTAGAACTGATGAAGAAGACCCGAGGCCTATCGTTCGAAGGTCGGATGAGTGAGTTCCTTTGTTGCAGGCGATTGGCCAGATCTGCAGCAAGGAGCTTGTAGATCCGAGGCTGACCAACCGCAATCTGATCCAGCACCTCGGGCGATACCTTTAAAGAGACGGTGGGTTCTAGAGCAGTAACCGTGGCGCTCCTGGGAATAGATGGATTCACCGTGGACATCTCACCGACAGTAAGGTTGCGATCACGAGGATACAAGACACTCCCCTTGACGGAGAGAATGACCTTGCCCATCAACAAGAAGTACATGTCTCGGTCAGCAGCCCCCTCATGGATGAGCACCTCGCCAGAACCATGCTCAACGAGTTGCCCTGCAGCAGCAAGTGCGGTCGCTACATCAATGTCGCCTTGCACGATGGCCTGGGCCATCAGGGCCTGCACCAGGGAGGCACGGTCCTTGAAACGCTCAATAAAGTTCATAGTGCTAGTTCCTTTCCTCAAATTCGTTAGTTGCGAGTTAGCCGATGTCTCTTAAGAAAAATTCGTGACACCTCTTCCCTCACCGAGGCACCTTGCGTCTTTAGGTGCACGCGGATAGGTTCATGGCGACGACGGAACGCGTGTACCGATCCGCAGAGTTCACCGTCCTTGGCGAGTTTTACAACCACTAAAACCAAGAACGAGGCAGTCTGCTCTTCGTCCTCAATCAAGGTCTGCATTTGTCTCAAGTCCGGACTGCTTGGTAGCGCGATAAAGCTCGGATGGGAGTGCCACTCACCAAGGTAGTTGAAGCGAGTGTGGTTGTTCCCGGTCCTTGCATGGAACCGTTTGATAAAGGCGCGGTGCTGGATTGGATCGCGCTTGAAGGACGAAAACTTACCGTTACGTTGAACAGAAAGCGATCTAACGACGAAACGCCCATCGCCAACCTGCTCAGCGGCCAACACACCACCAATCTCGTTCGAGCCAGCAGCTCGGAGCTCCCGGCGAAGCTTCATTACACAGGCAGTTGTGAGTACAACGTCAATCACGATGCCTTCCTCGGGAATGGGGCTGGAGCAATCTGTGCTTTGGCTGCGCTCAAGTAAGAATCCGTCAACTCGATGGTGAATTGACGGGGCCCGCCAAGATCAATCGGGAACGTCTGATACGGCTCTGTGAATATCCACTCCTTGCGTAGTCCGACCATGTAGGCCGAGTACGGGTAGTCGGACTGCTCTGCCGAGCGCAAGGTATCGGCAGCAAACCTAGCAAGCATCCCAGAAATGGTCATGACGTCGCCGTCGTCCGCAATCATGGCAGGTTGGTCATCCGCCTCGGCGCTGTAGTCAATTTCACCGGCACGGGGGGGATCAGGAAACTCAGGGTTGTTACACCAGCTGTGGATCAGATTTCGTACTTCATGTGGGCTAGGGTCTAGCCCCGGCCGACTACGCGCCAAGAGTCCCCCGTACCCACCGGCGAAGACACGCCCCCACACCATCGGCACGTTGTGCTCAGCGGCCAAAGCTCCGGCATAGTTGAAGCCCTGAGCGTCACCTGTAACTTCTACCAAAAGGTCGCACTCCGAAAGCTGCTTCATGCACCGAAGCAACTGTTCGGTCGATGAATGCCCCAGGTTAATGCGCCACAGGGTGACCTCAACTCCAGGACGAATCCGCTGCAGACGATGCTTCAGGGCGACAGTCTTGTGTGCGCCAACTTCCGACCAGTCGAGCTCATGGCGCACAAGATTTCCATCCTTCAAAATGTCGCCATCAATGAGGACGAACTTCCCAACGCCAGATCGAGCAAGCGATGCGGCGACTTTACTGCCCATCGATCCACAGCCGATGATCCCAACTTTCTTGGTCGTCAATGAATCGTTTCTCGCCGGATTCCGGTTCTGCCTATCCGGAGGAACTTGAGTGATCGTCCGAACGCTCTCGCCCGAAAGATACTTAGCGATCACTTGGTCAGAGAGGACGCCGATAACTGTTTGATGCCCCTTGAACGGCTCTTCAGTGAACGCAGACCAGACTTGCTCTGCCGACAGTCCGTCGGTCGTTAGCGCTTTATGCACCTTGTCACCAGGTGTCACAAGAGCAATCAACCCATTTGTAGAGTAAGAGTCCAAGAACGGCTCTGGGACGCTCGGCGATTTCCAGGCGTCGCTGCCGTCCATCGCCATCATCTGGCTCGGAATTACCACGTTGGACTCTGAGACCATTGTGTCGTACAGCTTGAGCTTCCACGTCCCTACCCCCCGTCGATTCAATTCAGCCAGGACATCGTCGTGGATGAAGAACCGCCAGAACTCACCTAGCAGCATGAGACCATCGGAGACGGGGGCTGAAGGAACCCGTTGAGGCACACCTTTCCCATCTGTTGTGGCTTCAGTGTCCAAGAGGTGGCGGGCGCTACATAACAGGTCAGCTCCCGTTAACTCAGGGCTCCAGGTTTTCGCCCGGAACTGCAAACACAGCTCGCCACTGGGCCACTGATGACTGGACCAGCGCTCACCGTCTTTTGGAATAACACGTGGCGGGGCATACGGAAAAACCTGAGGGTATAGCAATTGGGCGTCGCGCAATTTTCCACCTGCGCTGAATGTGACCTCGGCGCAGAGCAGGCAATCCGTTGTGACCTGCCAAGTCGCACGCTTAACCCAGCCCTCCTTTACCAGTGCGGCGATAGACCGCATCTCGTCATCGAGGCGGTCAAGAGAGCGAATAAACCACATCAGGAAAAATCAGCTGGGGTCTTCGACGGCTGGGCACCAGAAGGTCCAAAGGAGAAACCGGCAGAAGCTGCAGTGGCAGCCTTGAGCAAACCGCCCGAAGAAGCGCCAGCCTTTTCGTCCTTCGGCTTCAGGGCTACCTCGGCAGCGGCGTAGTCGAAGTCAGCACGCCTGCGCGTAGCACCGAAGAGTGCCTTCAGCGCTGTGGGTGCGTGTTTGCTCAAGTTCTGGCCGATGGCGGTCTGTTGACCATTACAGCGCAGTTGTTCATTTTCCGAGGCCAAAACAGACCTGCTGATACAGCACCGGATACGCTGTCCCTTGATTCCCAAACGCGTCACCGAAGTGATGCCATGTTCGAGCCCAATGGCTAAGCCTAGATCCCCAGCATCCACCCCTGCATCCTTCAACGCATCGATAGCGACCCTGAAGCTACTCCGCATGGCCGCAGCACACAGCATCGCATTCTTGACGGTTTCAGGATCATCGGTGTTGGCGGACGTACCTTCCACCAAGATGCCGTGCAGACAGTCGCCGATAAACCGCACCTTCTGACCAGCGAAATCGCTATCCAACACAGCATCGAGTTCGCTGCGCAGGATGTGCAGTGTCTTAACGACGTCCGTGGCCTTGGAGTCGCTGTCGATCCGGTCGGCTACATAAGCAGTGAAATTGTCGATATCAGCATAGACCGACGTGCACTCCTGTCGGCGAGAGTTCTGAGGAGTGAGCACTTCGAAGTCCAGGGACTGGAACGGCGGGCTGTGACGGTAGAACTGAAAACTGCCAATCGGGTTGGCTTCGAGGTCCGTCCTCCAATCCTTCAACACCTTGTCGACGGTAATGTCTAGCGCAGCCTTCTTCTGGGAGGTAGAAATTTGGTCGGACGTCAGGGCCGTCTTGTTTTGGTCCAATACATCGTCCCAGCCGACAGCCTTACGCGCGGAGTTAGTTAGGAATATGCCCGATGCCGTACCGCCACCAGCGCGCTTCGCTGCCTGGTTCGCGGGGTTGCCCAGGAAAAGGGGCTCACGCGCCCCCTTGCGGCCATTATTTACTGCCAAAGCCTTACCGGAGTCGATTCCGACGCGGGTGACAGCAGCCGGTAGGGGATCGTCCCCATCTTCGTTGGTCTTAGCCAGGACATCGCGGATCAGCTGGGCCGTGGCGATTGCGCGATGGATACGTGCAGCCTCGTCGTTATATGGCTTGGCGACGACCATGTGCAGCCGTTGATTGTGAAAGTCAACCTGGATGGCGTCTACGTCCAAGAGAATATTCCGTACTGCCCGGAAGTGGTTATTCAAGAACCGCAGGGTGCGCTTATGGCAGCGCTCTCCTTCGAAGTCAGTGTTGTTCAACATCTCGTCAATGTTGAGAATGTCGATATATACGTGAACACCGTCCACTCGATAAGCCACGCCGGTTGCCAGCGCGCTAAGGTCGGTATCGCGAACGTACTCCTTGATTTCGACCACCTTAACTTCGTTAAGGCGTATTGCGATTCGCGCCTTCGCCGAATCTTCGCTCCATGTCCGCTTGACCATGATCTTCCCTTGCTTCCCTTGCGGTGATCTGCACTTATGTGTCGCGGACAGCAACTAGCTCAACTTTTCCTGATGCTGGCCTCACCCCAATTATATAAATTCGATTAAACAACCCGAAATCCAAGATGCCACCCATATTTGTGGGGCTTCATGCTTTCTGCTTAGCCGCTCCTGATCTACGTCAAAGGTGACAAGTCGAGCCAACCGGGATAAAATGCATGAAACTTCAATGAGAATTTTTCATGCCTGCAACCGCTTCACTGCCCACCTCATCCCTGCGGGGCGCCACTGCGCACCTTGCGGATGAGCTGAAAGCCGGTCATGTCTACCGGCGGGAGGATCTTGCTCGCCTGAGCAATGCGGTGGATAGGCATCTGCGTGAACTGGTCTCCATGGGCAAACTTCAAAAGCTGGCCCAGGGGCTTTACCACGCCCCCAAGCAGTCCAACTTTGGCCCCCTCCCCCCAGCCGACGATCAGCTTGTGAAGGGGTTTCTGCGGGACAAGGAATTCCTGGTGTTTTCGCCCTCTTCCTACAACGCTGTGGGCCTAGGAACCACGCAGCTCTACAACCGGACATTGGTCTACAACCACAAGCGCCACGGCGTCTTCCGCCTGGGAAATCGACAGTTCGATTTTCGGGTGAAGCCCCGCTTTCCCAAGAAACTGTCGCGCGAGTTCCTCTACGTAGACCTGCTCAACAACTTGGAAGAACTGGCCGAAGATCGTGATGTGGTGCTCAGCCAGGCTCGCAGCAAGCTAGCCTCCTTCGATATGGCTCGACTGCAAGAGGCCGTAGAAAGCTACGGCAACATGGCCACGCGCAAACGACTCCGGGAGTGGATCGATGGCTGAGTTTCTTCACGAACGACGCGACTTCGACCAATTGCTCGCGGTTGTTGCCAACGATCGAGGCCTTGACCCCATGCTGGTCGAGAAGGATTACTGGATCATGCACGGGCTATGGGGCCTGCAGGCCCAGGGCTTTGTGTTCGAGCTCAAGGGTGGCACCTCCCTGTCCAAAGGCTTCGGGGTGATTCATCGGTTTTCCGAAGACATCGACATCCGCATTGAGCCACCGGCCTACCTGGATGTGAAAACCGGCCGCAACCAGGACAAGCCTGCTCACATTGCCTCAAGGCTTGCGTATTACGACGAGCTGGCCAAACGCATCAGCATCCCTGGCATCGACAGCGTGGAGCGGGACACCTTTTTCGATGACGGAAAAATGCGTAGCGCAGGCATTCGCCTCTCCTACTCACCCCGAACAGCTGCGCTGGCGGGGGTGAAGGACGGCATCCTGCTGGAGCTGGGGTTTGACGATACGGCCCCCAATCGAGCGGTCACGATCTCCTCATGGGCCTTGGATTTCGCCCTGGACAGAGGCGTACAGGTGTTCGACAACCGGGCAGTCGACGTCCCCTGCTACGCGCCGACACACACCTTCGTCGAGAAGCTCCAAACCATTTCGACCAAGTACCGGCGTCTGACAGAGGCCAAAGAGTTTCCTGCCAACTTCCTACGGCACTACTACGATGTCTACTGCCTGCTTAATCTGCGGGAAGTACAGGAATTCATAAAAACGCCCGCATACCAAAAACGGAAGCAGCAGCGCTTTCGATCTGGAGATGAGTTGGCAATAGCCAAAAATGCTGCATTCACCCTGAGTGATCCTGACCAACGAGATCTTTTCGCTCGGGAATACAAAAAGTCTTCCGCTCTCTATTACCAGGGACAGCCTGATTTTGGTCAGCTACTTGGCAGAATTGGCGAGCACCTGAATTCCATGTGAGGCACCAAGAACATGAACAGACAAGCACTACTAGCCCATGCCCCAAATGATGTTCAGTGGGCCGCCATGTCCAAATCAGAAAAACAATCCACCGTAGTAAATCTGGCCATGGCAGCACTGTCTGAGTGTGCAGCCAATGGGCGAGAGCTGGACTCATGGGAAGCGCAACACCTGCGCAGCGCACTTGGTGCCATCTACACTGATTTTTTCAGTCTCAGCATGAACGATGTGGTGTTGGCAATGGCTCCTCCCGAAGAACGAGCGACTGGCTGGAAGGATCGATTTCCACAAGACATTCCAACGGTTCATCAATTCCACAGAGCTTTTGATCAGGCTCAATACCGACCCGTTCCAGAAAACTGAAATTGGCGCCAAAAAATCTGTCAGGAAAAATAGAGCATGCCAACTGTTTTCTTTTCTTATTCCCACGAAGATGAAGAGCTTCGAAATCGTCTGGAGAAGCATCTTGCTCTCCTCAAACGACAAAATCTGATTGAGGCTTGGCATGATCGCCGGATCTTGGCGGGTTCGGAACTCGACAATTCAATAGCTGCCAATCTTGAAGCCGCCGATATTATTTTGCTACTGGTAAGCGCAGACTTCCTCGCCTCTGAGTATTGCTACTCAAAGGAAATGCAGCGGGCGATGGAGCGACATCAGGCTGGCTCTGCCGTAGTAATCCCTGTCATTTTGAAACCTTGTGATTGGCATAGCGCCCCGTTCGGCAAAGTCATGGCCACGCCAAGAGATGGAAAAGCTGTCACGACTTGGGCCAATGCAGAAGAAGCGCTTGCCGATGTTTCTTTGCACATTCGACGTCGTGTTGAAGACATGCATGGCAAACACAAGTCAAGCGCGGCTGCCATACCTTTGGCTGGAGCCAGTACTCCTCCATTCACAGTGCCACCCAACAACAGCATTGGCATTGCACCAAGATCCAGCAATCTTCGAGTCAAAAAAGAGTTCTCCGAGCACGATCGGGATGATTTTCTTCACTCAAGTTTCGAGTTCTTCGCTGGATACTTTGAAAACTCATTGAACGAACTCGCCCAGCGCAACCATGGCACACGGGCAAATTTCCGACGTGTCGATGCGAATTCGTTTACTGCCGTCATTTATCTTGACGGCAAAAAGAAAAGTGAATGCATCATTCGACTTGGTGGCATGGGCGGCAAGGGCATCACATATTCTTCAGACAGCAGCGTCCACAACAACAGCGTGAATGAATGGCTCACCGTCGAAGTAGACGATCATGGAATTTTTTTTCGCCCCACAATGTTTAGCTTCGGATCTGAGCGTCAACACAACAGGATGACTCCCGAGGCAGGTGCCGAACACTTCTGGACAAATCTAATGAAGCCCTTGCAGTAAGCACCGCCCATTCCCAGCACCAATTTCTGCTCGTATTAGCCAGCCCCCCAAAAAAAATGGAGAACTCCTCTTCCTCCTTGACCACAATGGTCTGATAGCGGGGGTTTTCAGGCACCAGCTTGATAACGCCTCCACGTCGGTGCAGTCGTTTGACTGTGAAATCGTTGTTCAATACCGCCAGCACGATGTTGCCGTGCCTAGGCTCGATAGACCTATCAATCAGCAAGGCATCGCCCTCGTAGATGCCAATGTCGATCATGGAGTCGCCTTTGACCTTGAAGATGTGGGTCGCGGCTCCATTGCGTATCAAGTGCTCATTGAGATCAATTCGCTTGCGTGTGTGATCTGCTGCAGGGGACGCAAACCCAGCAGGAACTTTCTAGCCGCACACTTCCAGCCAGACCTTCTTGTTGGTCAAGAGAACGGGTTGCGGGTGAGTAAGTACTACGGCTTTCATGCAGCCGAACATACTGTTGTTTCATCCAGCATTTCAAGTACACTCGAAAAATTACACCGGCCAAAATTTGGACATGCTCAGCAAACAATGCGGCCCTTCCGTTCTGTCGATGCGCGGAACGAATTTTTTAAGGAGATGCCTCGTGAATGCATGGCAAATTGCAGGGACCATCATTTCAGTCATAGGAACTATCTTGATGGCTTACGGTGCACATGTTCAGTCTCAAAGTGATGGTGTATTCCAGACCAAGGTTGGTGACTATGTAGCGAACCAACAAGCGGAAGAAGTTCCCGAGGTTGTGGCCTTGTCGATTAAAGGGCAAGCAAACGACTACCTTCTGGAAGTACAGAATATTGGGCGCAGGTCAGCGACCAAAGTTAAGCTGATTTTTTCTGAGAAAAGCACCCCGAACATCTTTGCAGGAAACTTGATTTCGGGCGCTAATGAAATCCCGCAGAGCACAAAGTACACGCTACCTCTAAATCTGTTTTCAGGTTTCAACCTGCTTTCTAGGGTTCCGAATTCTGACCTTGCACTCAAAGCGCAAATGTCAGCAACACTGAAAAAGTTCAAGGACGGCGAAATGGCATTGATTCCGCGCTTTTATATCGAGTATTACCATGGGGAAAAACGCCTTGAGTCACCGACATACTTCTTGGTTTTGGATGCTCACGGTGGTAAACCCGGATTCGGGAAAGAAGAGGCAAATTAACGGCTTGCGATCAGGAGTACGCCCTTGAAAGAAGAATCTACAAGCGTATTAGTCGAAAGCCGAATGGAGCACCGACCCGTACCAAAGCACTGGGGGGAAAGTGAGCTTACAAAGTTCTTGGCCCTTCTAGAGGAACAAACGCTTGCATCGTTCGCTTGCCTCCCAGACTGGTTCGGAATCTTGGTTCGAATAGACCAATCAGTTACAGAGCAAGCACCTAATTTCTTCCACGAAATTGATCCACCGCGTCGGACTTCAGTAAAGCTCTTCATGCGCTGCTTCGCGACGTATCGTGCAACTGTTCGTCTTTCTGTGAGCGGCCAGTTATTCGAGGCTACTGTTCTCATGAGATCTTTGCTCGAAAGCGCAGCGTATGCGTGGATCTGTTACGTATCAGAACAGCATAGAAAGGCATGGGAAGATAGAGGCAATGGTGCCGAAGAGCGAAAACGGTCAAGACAGATTTTTTCATGGTCAGATCTCCTAAAAACTCTCGCAAGCACTGACGCGAACCTATCAGCGCGGATCTCTGACCAATATGACCATCTTATTGACCACGGAGCCCATCCAAATGTGAATGGACTCGAATTGAGCGCAGATGTCAAAGAAATCGGTCATAACAAGTACGAAATCGTCACGGTGTTTGCTCACGGACGAGATGCAGTATTGTTAGCCGTACTTGATCTTGTCAGGTGCATGCACTATGTTTGTCAACTTTTGTACATGGTCATCAAGGAGCGTCTTGAGATCCTGGGGCTCGACGCCGAGTTCAAAAAAACATCGGCATTGATTAGCCAATTAATTGACAAGCTTGAGGCCGAACAGCATGCAAAGAATGTCTAGATCATTAGCTACTCAAGTCGATTAACAATCCCTTAGCCTCTCGGCGCAGCCATCGCCCTCAACTCTGGCATGTGCGACCTGGTCATCAACTCAGAAGCCTTAGCTGGGTCTGCACTGAGCCAGGTGTCATACAGCTCCGGCGCAATGATTACCGGGGTACGCTTTTCGTCTCCGGGCCTGTGAAACTGGCGCATCACCGGATGCTCGTCGGCATTGACTGTGAGCATGGAGAAGCTAACCACCAGCTCACCTGAAACGGGATCGGTCCAACGATCCCACAGGCAAGCGATACCGAACGGATCGCCTGAAGCCAGTTCAATCTTCCAGCGCACCGCCCTGCCCGACTCGTAGCTGGGTTCGTAGAAATTGTCGACCAGCACCAGTCCATATTGGCGATGCCGCCATGAGGCACGGTAGCTGGGCTTTTCCGCCGCCGTCTCGCTCCTGGCGTTATAGGTATGGCGACTGATCTTGTCGTCCTTGGCCCACGATGGGATCAGCCCGAATTTGGCCAAACCACAAGCCACCCGGCCTGTCTGGTGGCTTTTGACGACAACAGGGGCAGCGAAGCCAGGATAGGACTCTTCCGGGTACTCATTTGGCAATTCCACGCCGAGCCTATCTTTCACCCACTGGGCACGTTTGGTTGGAGTGAAATTTGTACACACAGCTTTTAGTCAGTTTAGGAAATGCAGATGCGCCACAGTTGGCAGGCTCACCTGATGAGCCTGCGGCGACCTAGGATCAGCAGAAATCATCTGAAAGTCAATCATGGGCATCTGGAACATATTCGGCTGGTTCGCGACCTCCGATAAAGGCGAAACCATTCACAAGGTTTCGGAGACCACTAGCGTGTCATCGAATGGTACGGTCTACACAACCATGGGCCCGTTCACGCACGGGTCTGATGGGTCTGATTACACCCAAACGGGCAGTTTCAGCTCAGACGGCAGCACCAGAATGGGAAGCATTGCGACCGGCTTGGGTGCAGTCTTTATCAAGTCACACCGGGATGAGGATGACGATGGATTTTCCAGACGCCGTCACATGGATACGGATGACTTCAACTAAAACTGCTCGTTTTTTAAGCAAAACAACCGCCTGCTCAACGATCTGCGCAGCCTTGGGTGGTTCATAGTAGTCACTCCGGACATGGCATGTGATTGATCATGATTTATAAATATTTTCGCACTTCAAGATGATGACGTCGATTGCCAATGAATGCAGTCAGTTATAAAGCTTATAGTCATAGACAGCGGCTCAAATCATGAGCCTCTAAAAAAGAATTCCAAGACATTCCACAAGATGAGTGAAGTCATCCGGCTCTACAAATACCAGGCGCTTCTGTCCAGTCGCCGGGCTCTGAGCCGCGCCGAGTTCATGGCCTTGCTGGAAGTGTCGCCAGCCACCTTCAAGAGGGACCTGGCCAAATTGCGCGACCAGCTTGGTATCCCCATCGAATATGACCGGGATGCCGGAGGATATGTACTGAAGAAGACCAGCGAAGCTCATGAGCTTCCAGGAATCTGGCTCAACAAAAGTGAACTGCTTGCTCTGGCCACGATCCAGAAGATGCTCAAGCAGCTAGCCCCCACCCTGCTGGGCCCACACCTCATGCCACTTGAGGAAAAGCTGTCCGAGTTGCTCGAAAAGCAGGGATTGAACACCCCTGAACTGAGCCGACGGGTGAAATTGCTGGACGCGGGGAAACGAAGTGTCAGTACTGGCATCTTCGAGACCGTTGCCCAAGCCACCTTCAACAGGAAGCGGCTGCGCCTGGATCACTTCAATCGAACGACTGGCGGGCACAGTAGCCGTGATGTCTCTCCCCAGGACTTGTCGTATTACAGGGGAAACTGGTATCTGAATGCCTGGTGCCATATGAGGGGTGAGCCCCGCAGGTTTTCCATTGATGCCATAGAGGTTGCGACACAGCAGGAAGACGACGCCCTGGAAATGTCGGATGAGGACATGCTCTCAGCCTTCGGACTTGGCTACGGGATTTATACAGGCCAGCCTCTGCAACAGGCTCTGCTGGTCTTCTCCCCCGAGCGGGCCCGTTGGGTGCAGCAGGAACAATGGCACAAAGACCAGATAGGAAAACTTCTTCCGGATGGCCACTACCAACTAGAGGTCCCCTACACGGACGAACGGGAACTCGTGGCCGATCTTCTTGGCTACGGCAACTCGGTCAAGGTGCTCAAGCCCGCATCACTCGTTAAATCAATGAAGAGCGCCCTGGCGGCTGCCATGAGCAATTACTCATGAACGGCATTGGCATCAAGTCCGTTCTGAACCGGCTACTCAAAATCGCAGTGGCCAATGGCGTCGAGAACGCCATAAAGGTACACATTGCGAAGGGTGATGATCTGAATGCCCGTGATGACGCGGGCAACACGCCGCTCATGATTGCGGCCAGAAAAAAGCAGACCAATGCTTGCAGGCTACTGCTGGAGAACGGTGCCGACCCTCTCCTATTGGACTTGGAGGGGAAAGATGCAGTCACGATAGCCTCCGATGCAGGATGTGGCGAGACCGCTGCACTCATACAGTCGTTCATGCCAGTTCCTGCTGCAGCTCAGCCGATGGAACAGATACCAGACCTTCTGCCTCCCGTCACAACCGAACAGGCAACGGAGCCCTGTCCAGCTTCAAACGACTTCACAGTCGATCCTGTTCAGGATGAATTGGATTCGGAATGGAACATCGGGGATTGGGAACCGGAAGAGGAAGCCCCGCCCCCTGAAGAAAATCCTGAAATTGCGCTCAAGGTCAAAGTTCAGCAGAAAGCGATTTCAGAGCACGTTGCGATTGACACTTCAGCCGACTGGGAAGATTTTGATGTCTCGCTTCCCGAGTTCGCAGAACCGATTGTCAGAACAGCCATCGCGGAAACACGTGCTGCAGTTAGAAGTGCACTGCTGAGAGTCCTGCGGGAAGGCAGTGTTCCGGATTTCCAGATCCAGGACATTGCGTTGTCGGAGTTCGGAATTGAGGATCTGGATTTTTCCAACAATATCCGTCAGGTCATCAACGATCTTGGGGGCCAGACGGACGAACGGCACGAATATGTGTCCATATTTGATGATTTCACTGTTCAACTGAGTGAAGAAGAAACGGCCGAGGAAGAGCGCACCTTAGATAGCGCACTCGAATACCTGGACGACCTTTCGGGATCATCCAACGACCCAGGGCGCCTGTACATGCGCGAAATGGGCAAGGCTGAACTGTTGTCACGTGAAGGTGAAATCAAAGTAGCCAAGCGCATCGAAGGCGGCCTGATGGACATGATGGCCGCAATCAGCGCGTCACCCGCCACCATCGCCGAAATTCTGCGCATGGCCGCAGAAATCCGCGAAGGCAAGGTCGTGATTTCCACTGTGGTCGATGGCTTTGCCGATCTGAACGAAGCCGATGACTATGTGGCAGAAGAAGACTTCGACGAGTTCGACGAAGCGGATGACGACGAAGGCAAAGACGGCTCCAAGGCCTTGACCAAGAAGCTCGAAGAGTTGAAGAACCAGGCTCTGGAGCGCTTTGATCGCATCACTGAACACTTCGAGAAAATGCACAAGGTCTACGACAAGGAGGGCTGGGGAACGCCTAACTACGTCAGGGCTCAGACTGCGCTATCCGAAGAGCTGATGACCATCCGCTTCACCGCCAAGGTGATTGAAAAGCTTTGCGAAATGGTGCGCGGCCAGGTGAACGATGTGCGGCAGAAAGAGCGCGAACTGCGTCACATCATCGTAGACAGGTGCGGCTATCCGCAGGACCAGTTCCTGGCCGCATTCAGTGGCCGTGACAAGACGGGCAGCCGTGTAGCTTCACATCTGCTCGACCTCAAGTGGATAGAGAAGCAGGCTGCTTCCAACATGCCCTGGGCTGCCAACATGGGCCGGAACATTTCACAGATTCAGGATATTCAACGAAATCTGATCGATTTGCAATGTCGCGTTGTGGTTCCACTAGATGAACTCAAGGACATCAACAAGCGCATGAACGCTGGCGAGAGCGCCTGCCGAGATGCCAAGAAAGAAATGATCGAAGCCAACCTTCGGCTCGTGCTTTCGATCGCAAAGAAGTACACCAATCGCGGACTGGAATTCCTGGATCTTCTTCAGGAAGGAAATATCGGCCTGATGAAGGCTGTGGACAAATTTCAATATCGTCGTGGCTACAAGTTCTCAACTTATGCCACTTGGTGGATCCGTCAAGCCGTTACCCGTGCCGTCGCCGACCAGGCACGTACCATTCGTATTCCGGTGCACATGATCGAAGCCATCAACAAACTCAACCGGATCTCTCGTCAATATTTCCAGGAGCACGGGACCAAGCCAGACGTTTCCCTCTTATCGGATCGGATGGAGATACCCGAGGACAGGATCCGACGGATCATGAAATTCGATATGGAGCCCGTACCCCTGGATACGCTGCTCGATAAAGAGGGAAATCTGCCGGCTGAACTGATTGAAGATGATGCTCAATCAGCCCCCATGAATGCCGCATTGCAGCACAACATTCATGAAACAGTCAGGGATATTCTGGACAGTCTGACACCCAACGAGGCCCGCATTCTGCGGATGCGGTTTGGAATTGACCTGTCAACAGATCACACGCTAGAGGAAATTGGACAGGTATTCGGGGTGACACGAGAACGCATCCGGCAGATTGAGTCCAAAGCCCTGCGAAAGTTGAAGCATCCTTCCCGAAGCGACAAACTCAAAGACCTATTGGATATAGCCCATGAGCCCATCCAAACACAATAATCAGATGGCAACAAGGAACGCACCACCAAGGGCCAGCGCCATGCTGGAATCTCTGCGTGGTCTTGGTTACTCGACCGCTGCTGCTCTGGCCGACATCATCGACAACAGCATTTCCGCTGGTGCGACAACCGTAGATATCCAGTTCAACTGGAAAGAGAAGTCGAGCAACATCTATATTCTGGACAACGGGTCCGGAATGAGTGACCAAGAGCTTGAGAGCGCCATGACACTTGGCGACAAAAACCCTCTCGACGCACGATCGCCGAACGATCTTGGTCGATTCGGCATGGGGCTCAAGACTGCCTCGTTTTCGCAATGCAAACGCCTCACGGTTGCATCCAGAAAGAACGGGGTCAGCAGCTGTCTGCGATGGGATCTGGATTTGCTCACAGCCAATCCGGACATGGGATGGGTCCTGATTGAAGGACCGGCACCCGGCTCCGAGGATCTGCCTGGAAAGCTGGAATCTCTCGATCACGGGACAATCGTGATTTGGGAGATTCTTGACCGCATCGTCACTGAAAGCTTTACGGTCAATGACTTCCTGGCCTTGATGGAAGAACAGGTCGAGCGTCACTTGGCCATGGTTTTTCACCGGTTGCTCGAAGGACACCATCCCAAACTGCGACTCAACCTGAATGGGAAAAAGATCGAGGCATGGGATCCTTTCCTGAGTGGCCATCCCGCAAAACCATGGACATCTCCAGTCCAGAGGCACATGACCTCATGCGGAAACATCGAAGTTCAATGCCACGTCCTCCCTCACAGGGACAAATTGACAGACAGGGAATACGAGATCAACGGTGGTCCTGCCGGGTGGAACGCTCAACAAGGTTTTTACGTTTACCGAAACCAGCGGCTTCTGGTCGCTGGTGGATGGCTGGGGCTGGGACAGCCCAGAGCCTGGAACCGCGAAGAGCCCCACAGACTTGCCCGCATTCGGCTGGATATCCCCAACACGGCAGATGCAGACTGGAAAATTGACGTCAAGAAGTCAGTTGCACGCCCTCCTGTAGCGCTGCGTCCCTGGTTGACCAGTATGGCCACTGACACGCGGGAACGTGCCCGCCGGGTCTTTGCCTACCGAGGAAGCCCAACCAATATCTATGCGGGTACACCAATCGAGCAAGCCTGGAAGGTGGAGCGTACGTCCAAGGGAATCCGCTACAGGATCGACGAGGCGCATCCGAGCATTGCAGCGGTTCTTGAAGACGCCACCTCCACCCAGAAGGATCTGATCATCAGCATGCTCAGGGTCATTGAAGAGACTGTTCCTGTTCAGAAAATCTGGCTGGACACCGCCGAGCAAAAGGAAACGCCTGTCACAAGCTTCGCTTCCAGCTCAGACGAAGCGGTTTTGAAGGTAATGAAAACCTTGTTCAGGAATATGGTTATCCGAAAGGGCATGGATATCGCAGATGCTAGGGCGAGACTGGCCTGCACAGATCCATTTCAGAATTTTCCTCATCTGATTGCACAGCTTTCCGAACCGGAATCCTGAATGCGGGGATGAATCAGACCAGACTGGAACAGCAAATGAGCGAATTCAACAGGCCAACAAGCACCGTCATCAGCAATGCACAGAACCTGCTGATGGAACAAGCCACCCAGAACCCAACCGCTTCGCTGATTAAGGAAATGGTTGAGCTGGCCGCTTCCATCATGCCCCGACGGGAAAATGAACCAATTGATATCGAAGGTGCCATCGCTGAACTGATCCGTCGTTACAGCATCTGGATCGGTAAGAACTCCACACTCTCCGATGACAGTGATCACGAAACCTGGCTTGGTTCATCCCGAAAAAAGGGCTGGCGATACTGGCCAAGATACAGGGACATGCTGGAGCGGAAAATGCCTCCGGCCGCCATAGACGGGCTGGAAATCTCTACCGACGAAGTGCTTGGCCTACTTGAGGACCCCAACCGGACAGGTTCGTGGGACAGGCGTGGGCTGGTAGTCGGGCATGTGCAATCGGGGAAAACCGCAAACTACACGGGACTGATCTGTAAAGCGGCTGACGCTGGCTACAAGATCATCATCATCCTGGCAGGTCTTCACAACAACCTTCGATCCCAGACCCAGATTCGACTCGAAGAAGGTTTTCTGGGCTACGAAACATCTGCCAATAACGATGTCGTCAAATACATCGGGGTAGGCGAACTGGGACGTGACCTGGAGATCAAGCCCAATTGCGCCACCAACCGAACTGAAAACGGTGACTTCAGCACAAAGGTCGCGAACCACCTGGCCATCACTCCAGAGGAACGCCCCTGGTTATTCGTCGTTAAGAAGAACAAAACCGTCCTTGATCGTCTGCTGAAATGGATCAAGAACCATGTCGCCGATGCCAGAGATAACGAAACCGGACTCAAATACGTCAGCAATCTCCCTCTGCTACTGATCGATGACGAGGCAGATAACGGGTCAGTTGACACCGGGGAGCAGACATTTGATTCCGAAGGCAACCCGGATCCGGATCACGAGCCCAAGGCAATCAACAGCCGAATCCGGAAAATCCTGCACAGCTTTGCAAAGTCAGCTTATGTCGGGTACACGGCCACCCCGTTCGCCAACGTGTTTATCCACAGGCAAGGGAAGACCACTGATGAGGGAGCGGACCTGTTTCCCAAGTCATTCATCATCAATCTCGCAGCTCCCTCCAATTACGTCGGACCTGCACGCATCTTTGGCCTGAAAGATGTCGATGGAAGAACCGGGGGGCTTCCTCTCATGCGCGTCTTCAAAGACCACATGAGCGAAGACCGTCAGTCAGGCTGGATGCCAGAAAAACATGACAAGCATCATCAGCCTTTCTATCTTGGCGTTGATGCCCTACCCCCCTCGCTGAAGAATGCAATTCAGTCATTTGTGTTGGCCTGTGCTTCCCGCGAGTTACGCGGCCAGGGTAGCGAGCATTCCTCGATGCTGATCCACGTTACCCGCTATATCCAGGTTCAGAAGGATGTTCATAGGCAGGTAAAGGAATACGTCACAGGGCTTCGCCAACGTATTACCCGTGGCGTTGATGACACCGAGTCTCTGGAACAGATGCGCAAGCTCTGGGAGGAGGATTTCTCGCCAACACGCGCTGCAGTAATCGAGAGACTGGTTGAATCTGAAACCCAGCCACCAGATCATTCCTGGGAAGAAATCCGACACAAACTGGGAGATGTACTGTCCGATATTGAAGTGCGGATGATCAACGGCAAGGCAAAGGATGTCCTTGATTACGCCACTCCAGGCACCAAGGGACTGAAAGTGATTGCTGTCGGCGGCGACAAGCTCGCTCGGGGCCTTACGCTTGAAGGGCTTTGCACCAGTTACTTTGTCCGCACATCAAAAATGTATGACACCCTCATGCAAATGGGGCGATGGTTCGGGTACCGCCATGGCTATCTGGATCTTTGCCGCTTGTACACCACCGATGATCTGATCGAGTGGTTTCAGCACATTGCTGATGCATCCGAGGAACTGCGCGACGAATTTGAAGCCATGAAGGACAGTGGGGCAACCCCCAAGGACTATGGCCTCAGGGTCCAGTCACATCCGGTTCTGCTGGTCACATCCCCTCTGAAAATGCGAACAGCAAAGGATTTGCAACTGTCTTTCAGCGGCGAAATCCTTGAGACTGTGGCGCTGCACAGCACTGCTGAAATCCTGTCGAAGAATCTGGATGCGACCACAAGACTCCTCCAAGCATGTGGCTCTCCGCAAGAATCACCTGAAATCATCAGAATGCGGGAAGGCAAGCCCAAAAAATGGAACGGGCATCTCTGGAACAACGTGTCCAGCGAAGCTATCGCCGACTTCTTTGATGCCTACGCCACCCATCCGGCTGCGCGCAAGGTCAATAGCCCCCTGATCCGGGATTTCATCCGGTCCATGGCCAAGATCGGTCAATTGACCTCTTGGACAGTCTACCTGGCAGACGGTGGTGCCGGAGCTTCTTACCAGTTCACCGGTGGCCCCACGGTTGATCGCATGATCAAGCGGAAAGCGGATGATTCGCGCAGCGACCGCTATGCTATTGGACGCCCCGTCTCACCGCCAGATGAATCCATTGATCTTGATGGCCCTGCCTGGGACGCAGCCATGGCTTTGACTCTGAAAAACTGGAATCCAGACGCAGCTCGAGTTAAAGACGGTAAAAAGCCAGATGCGCCCACAGTGCCAAATGGTTTGGCCATCCGACACATCAGAGGAATGGGCGCTCCAGAACAGGGAATCCAGGCAGCCCCTGAGAGGGGCTTGCTGATCCTGTACCCATTGGACCCGGATCAGGCCGAATTTGGTCCTGGCTTTGGTGACTGGAAAAAACCTGTCATTGCATTCGGCATCAGCTTCCCTGTCAGTGATGCCGGGGTGAAAGTCAAATATGCAGTGGATCATTTAACCCAAGCACAATGGGCTCAGGAATATGGCCAGGTTGATTGACGAAATTCAGCTTGCCTGGAATTCAATCCAGACCGCGCAAGGCACCACCGGATGGAACACTGTGGCAGTTTTGCCAAACCATCCCGGCAGGTTCAGAGCTGGGCGTAATTTTCCAGATCAATGCGAAGCATTGCTCGCGGGATTTCGCAAGAGTGAGATTTCGCGAAACGAAAAACTGCCTGAAGGATTGGGATTCCACGTCACTCGTGTGAATTCTGAACAGGATGGATTGGTCTGGCTTGCATTGACCAGGAGTCCGAATGGAAACCTTGAGTTGTTCTCCGCCATGGTTTCGGATGTTCTTCAGGCGATCCTAGCCACTGGCACCGGAGACCAAAGTCGTGAATTGCGCGCGTTCCTTGGCAGGATTCGAGCGTGGCAGGAGTTCATGCGCAAGGGCGCCGTACCTTTGTCTACAGAAAACGAAGTCGGTCTCGTAGGCGAACTAACCATTCTGGAGAAAATGCTGGAGGTCGGTCTGGCTCCTGAAGCAGCAATCGGAGCCTGGCGTGGGCCACTTGATGGACTCAGGGATTTCGAGCTTGGCTTTGGCGCCATCGAGGTCAAGACCACTATTGCCTCCGCAGGACTGATCGCAAAAATTGGTTCGCTGGAACAACTCGATGACACGAACTGCAAGCCCATTTTTCTGGGTGCAGTCAAATATGCGTTGACCGAGAGTGGCCAAACACTCCCCGAAAAGATTTCTGCAATCAGGACACGGCTGGAATCTGATCCAATCACGCTTTCCGAGTTTGATGATCGAGTTCTTGCCGCTGGATACATGACAGCGCATTCGTCTCAATACCACCGCAGGTTTACCCTCCGGGAGCTCGCAATGCTTGAAGTTGGCGAGAATTTCCCCCGGCTGATGCACGGCAACGTGACGCCCGGAGTTATCAGTGCACGATACGAAATCAATATCGAGCCCTTGCTCAGCCAGGATATTGGCCTGACAACCGCTCTCAAGAAACTGGAAATGATCTGACTATGGAACTTGCTGAATTTTTGAGGGAAACACAGGCAACTGTGCGCGCGCAGATGCAGGACGGAGCCCTCTACGAAGAACTTGTTTATGCCAACATCGTCATGGATCACATGGCAGAAATTGGCATGACATTCGAGCCTGTCCAGTGCCATTTCGAAGGCAAGGTTGGCAACGCCATATTGCGGCTGAGCGGTTACGCACTGTCTGACGACAACGATCAGCTAGATCTGTTTGTCAGCCTCTACCAGGGTGTGGATGAGCCAACGCGCATACCTGATGTTGAAACGAAAACGGCGGTTGAGCAATGTTTCCGTTTTCTGTCCCTGTGTGCACAAGGAACGCTCGCTCCAAAGTTGGATCCGACCAACGATGTCCGGTCATTGGCCGAGACGCTGCAAGCCATCTACAACGATCTGGAACAGATTCGCATCTTCGTCATTACTGACCGTATCGCCAATTCCAAGAGCTTCAAGACAAAAGAAATTAACGGAAAGGCTGTCAGGCTGGAGGTCATGGACATTGAGCGGCTACACCGCCATATATCCGAAGGAAAACCGCGTGACGAGCTGGTCATCGATTTCAATGAGCTGTCAGGCCAACCCTTGCCCTGCGTCTTCGTCAATGGACAGAACGATGACTATGACTACGCATTAACCGCCGTTCCTGGTGACGCTCTTCGCCTGCTTTATGAAAAATTTGGGGCCCGACTTCTTGAAGCAAACGTTCGTTCGTTTCTGAGCGTCAAGGGCAAAGGCGTGAATGCAGGCATACAAAGCACGCTCAGAAATTCACCCGAACGCTTCATGGCCTACAACAACGGCATTGTCATGGTTGCCGACGAAATCAGACTGGGGAACTCCCAGGATGGAATGACCGGAATCGCATGGATCAAGGGCCTTCAAATCGTCAACGGGGGGCAAACCACTGCATCGCTGTACTTCACAAAGAAGAAGTATCCTGAAGTCGATCTGTCAAGCGTCAGAGTGGCAGCAAAAATCATTGTCATGAGAGTTCAGGACCCCGCCAAGGAAGAAGCCCTGGTATCAGACATTTCCCGTTTCGCGAACAGCCAGAACGCTGTCAGGCAGTCAGACCTCTCTGCCAACAAGCCATTCCATGTGGAGATCGAAAAGATTTCCCGTACTGTTTACTGCCCTGATGGAGTTAGTCAGTGGTTCTATGAACGCGCTGCAGGAAGCTACAACACCCTCTTGGCCAGAGAAGGAACAACCCCTGCCAAGCTAAAGAAGATCAAGGACGCCATCCCGACGAGTCGCCGCCTGACAAAAACGGATCTTGCAAAGTATCTGAATGCCTGGGATCAGAAACCCGAGATTGTCAGCCTCGGCTCCCAGAAAAACTTTGACCGTTTCATGGCTGCGCTCGTTGCTCCAGAGGGACAGGAAGTCAAGCTGCCCTCCACCGCTGACTTCAAAGCCATGATCGCGAAGGCAAAGCTCTACCGGGATGCTCAAAAACTGATCCGCCCCATGTTCCAAGCTTTCCAGGCAAACATCACGGCATATACCGTTTCAGTGACGGCCATGATGCTCGGTGACCGCATTGATCTGGACAAGATCTGGAGCAACCAAGCCGTCTCAAATGAACTCCTGAAACAGATTGAGACATGGGCACGTCAGGTGAGTGATGTGCTCCACGAAAGTGCTCGGGGCAAGATGATTTCGGAATGGGCCAAAAAGCCAGAGTGCAGGGATGCAGTTTTCAATGCGTCCTACTCCCCTGTAGCCTCAGGCATTCCTGAAGTTCGCTACAACGGCTGACAAAAATGGCCGACATCGTATCCAGTGCAGTACGCAGCAGGATGATGTCGGGCATTCAGGCAAGAGACACAAAACCGGAAATCCTGGTTCGCAAGGCACTGCACGCGCAAGGGTACAGGTTCAGACTTCACCGTAAGGACTTGCCGGGCAAGCCGGATGTCGTATTGCCAAGATTCAGGGCCGTCATCCTGGTCCATGGATGCTTCTGGCACATGCACAAGGGCTGCAAACTTGCTCGCATTCCTTCGACCAGAACAGAGTTCTGGTCAGCCAAACTTCATGCAAATGCCATGAGGGATGAGACTGCCCACTGCAGACTTCTTGCACTCGGATGGCGCGTTCTGACGATCTGGGAGTGCTACCTGAAGTCCACCTCCCCCGAAGTCCTGCAGGCGGACCTGACCCGCTGGATTTCAGGTAGTGAGATTTCGGGAGATTTCAACGTCTGGCCGACTGCAACAGCCTGAGGACAATTTCAGCGATTTTCCGGGCCAACAGCGGCGGGACAGCATTACCCACTTGGTGGTACTGCTGCGTTCGATTGCCCTCGAAAAAATAGTTATCGGGGAACGTCTGCAAGCGCGCAGCCTCTCGAACCGTCAGGCTCCGGCACTGCGAGGGCTCGGGATGAATGTAGTAGTGCCCATCCTTGGCAATATGCGAGACGATTGTCGTGGACGGTTGATTTCGCAATTGGACCCTGAATCTGTCCAAAAATGGTGTCGAATCACTTCCAACATTCTCATGGCTAGGTAAAAGCGCTTGTGGAAAATCACGAAGCTTTGGAGATCGCTTTTCCTCACGAGCGAACGAAGAGGCAAACAGGTACCGATGAAGATCGGACTCCATATGGCTTCTGGTCTCGTGCAGAGTTACTCCACCAATTCTGGAGTCGTGATACCAGGATGCCAACACTCCTCCCATTGAAACATCCGACTTGATAAACAAGCCACCAGTCGACTTGTGAATCCATGACTTTGTCACCGCCCATTGAGCTCGCTCGAGGACCCGAATAGGCACACCGCTTCTTTTCTTTTCAATGATCTTCAGACCATTTACGAGAGCCTTTTGCCAATTGGCAATGGAGTCAGGCATTCCATCAAATCGATTTGACAGTTTGCTGCGAAGCGCAGGCAATCCATCCAGTGCTTCCCTTGCAGTCACACGTGGCGCCTTTGCGAGGGTGAATTTTTCCGGATGTTGAATCAGGTCTGGAATGGACTCGGCAACGTCTGCCCTGATACCAAAAAGAATCACACGATGTCGACTTTGCGGAATTCCGAGCTCTTCTGACTTGATAACGAAGTAACCAGGGTTCTGAATTTCACCTGGAACAACAAATGAACGGATGAGATATTCGTGGCCGTTTCCCGGGGATCGAAGGTCACCAAGAATGCGGTCAAAAATTGGCGACCCCGAGTGCTGGGAAGTCAGCATCCCCTTCACGTTCTCCATGACGAAAACAGAAGGAGAAAACTCCTTGATGATACGAAGGTACTCGCGGTAAAGGAAATGTCGCTTGTCAGCTTCAAATTCCTTGGGGTTGCTGCCGCGCATCCTTGCGCGACCGGCTAGTGAATAGGCCTGACAAGGAGGGCCACCAATCAGGACCCAGTCCTTTGCTCCAGCAAGCCCCTCACGGATCCATCCATCAATTTCGCTATGGTCGTCCTTGCCCAGCTCTGCACAGCGTGCCTCGCTGTAAGCCTTATCAACAAATGGTTTGACCGCTGGATCGTTTTCAAACTGATTGCGGGAGATCTCTCCCCTTATGTATTGGTAGTACGACTCTGGTACTTTGCCAACAGGGAATGAGCGAAACAGTGCTCTCAGTGAAAGGGTCCTGTGAGCCACGGGATCCTTTTCAATCGAAACACGTATGTCGAACTCACGTGTTCCGCCACGAACAAGAGATGCAAAACCTTCGCAAAGACCTCCAGGTCCAGCGAAAAGATCAATTACAGGGATGCCGCGTTTTTGTTCCATTAAATTCAATCTTGCAAAGTAATCTTCATCCGGCAAACTGTTTGAGCAGACACTTGCACCTGCACAGCGTTTGTTTCACATCATGAAATTACAGTGCAATTCACCAGTGACATTATGTTGGACATGAAGGCCTGAAACCGAGTGAATTGCAAGTTTTCTACTGGATCATTGAGTCGTTTTCCTCTTGAACAACTTGCAAGCTGAATGGGCTTAATGACTGGGGTCATTCGCCCAGACCAACACTCCCATCGCTTGAACCCATTTCTGAAGTTCAACAAGCATGAGCGTGGCTTTGGCGGCATCCTCCCCAAGGCGCTCACAGCTCAGCGTACCCTCATCTCTGGGGGCAACAGGTACAGGGTCGGAGGCGGCTGGAGCAACGGCGCCGGAGGTTGCGGGAACGGCGGACACGCCCCCGACACTGTCTGCGGGGCTGCTGCGCATCCTGACAAAGCCGCCAGACTGCCAATCAGCAGCCAACTGCACAGATCGTTGATTGAGTTCATTTGAAATTTCATGGTTGATTTGCTCCTGTGAGCGTTTGATGTCAGTCGACTTTTGTTCCGCCCGAGCTTGAGCAAGCGCTACCTGATGCCGTTCGGCATCCCAGGCCCGTTGGGTGCGTCCCTCCCCTACCCAGACGCCACTTAGCCAGACGCAAAGCAACACGATGGGAACCAGGGCCAGGCTCCAGTTGGAGATCAGGAAACGAGTAAGCCAGCTCATTTCGACTCCAGATCCAAGGCCAAGAGCTTGTGTTGGACAATCAAACCGATCAGCTTGTCGGCATAGGAGGGATCGGTTGCGTACCCGGCCTTGAGCAGCGCACGCGCAAAAGCCTCAGTTGTCTGACACAAGAAACATGGCTGATAGCGAGGATTACCTTTGAGGAATGCGGCATGGTCATCAATGCTGGCCTGCCAACTGCTGTACTTTCGCCACTTGGCTGGGACAACAAGCCATTGCCCCTTGATGAACTCACGAGTGTTCAAGGTCAGCGTTTCGCCCCTCCACCGGCTGTCGGCCTTGATCCCAAAGAGGTTGTTCCCAGCTTTTGCCAGGCCTGATTCACCCCAAGCGGACTCAAGTGCTGCCTGAGCGATCGTGATACTGGCAGGAACCCCAGACTTTCGCCTGGACTCAACTGCTGCGTTTGTAAGACGCATGATGAACTCTGCAGGGATCACAGCAACTCCTTCACGTCCTTGGCCACCTGATCGATGGAATCGTCTCGGCGCTTGTCGATGAAAGCAAATGTCCAACGCACCATCGCCCATCCGGGTAGACCACACGCAAAAATCAACCCACCCAAGGCGCAAAGCCCCATGGTTGAGAAAGCCCAGTGATGAAGCCCAAAGTGTTCGACGGTGATGGCGCCACCGCCGATGCTCGACACCACGGTGCTGATCAGCCCAACAGCCCACTCGCGTTTGTTGCGAGGCGGCGTCATCAACATGACCACCACAGCTGCCAAGGTGGCACCACTGGCTGCCGCAGCTGCGGAGCCTCCCAGTGCTTTGTAGGCGACCGCTGCTCCTGCGACCCCACTGCTTGTCGGTTCTGGCATTCGTAACTCCAAAAGAAAAGCCGCCAGGGCGAACCATGACGGCCAGAAACAAAGAATGAAATGAAAGGTTTTGAAGCAGATCTATGCGGCAACGACCGCAATGGGAAACGCTTTTCGGACCTGCAGGACAGAAACCACGCTCTGCATGTCCCCGCCAGACTCCACAAACGCAAGACTGATGGCGTCAATCACGTTATGTCGTGACGAGCGAATAGCATCAGCCTCAATCCGCGTCAGGATCAGTCCTTGGGTCTGGTAGTACATAGCTGCGGCCATGACCGCCAGGTTGTGCGCGAACGAGTTGTCGCAAGCTGCGCGCCAGTAAGCGTCTTCCAGAAACAGACAAGCACCTTTGCAAAGTTGCACCACTGGGCAACGCGGGCATTCGATTCGGGTGCTGAAGTGGTACGCCGTATTCAGCGCGATGTCGTCAAATTGTTCAACGTGACCGATCCTGTGATGGGTCGAAGCGCTCATGTTCTGGCAGGTCGTGACATTGCCTTTCATATCCACAGCAATCGAATCATCCCGGTCCATTCCGCACTTTTGACCCAAAGATTTCAGCAGTCTGGACTGTGCCTGCGCCCGCATGAATTCGTCGACTTTGTCCCGCATCGTTCCCACCGACATGCCAGATCCTGTCACCAGCTCCCAGAACATCTGGTGGCGGTATCGATCGAGATCAGTACCTTCAAGCGTCAGCGAGAGACCACCCTGGTCATAAGGCAGCATCACTTCCTCGGTGGCCAGCACAACGGCCTGCACTGGCAGATCGAGCTTTTCAGCGAAAAACTGCCGAACTGCCTTGAGAGATTGGTTGTGCCGGTGCAGAACCGTGTTGAAACTCATTCGATCCAGCGGCATGCGCCTAGATACCCAGCGCTTGATCTGGGTAAGCTTTTCAGGATCAGCAAGTGGATCCGGGCCACGGTATGACTGGGCAGGACCGTCATGGGACAAGCCAATCCCGATATCCAGCGCTTCCACCCAAGCCAGTTTTTCGTCATCGAATAGCGATCCGTTCGTCACGATCGACAACTGAGCATTGGGGTAGCGGCGTTTGACTTCCTCCGCCAGGGGCTTGAGCAATTTCCAGTAAACAAAGGGCTCTCCACCCCAGAACTCGATCTTGACGCCTGCCCCCCGGCCATCATCTCCTCCAGCAAACCACCCCTCGAGTTGCTGCATGAAAGGCTGGACATCGTCCGGGTGCCCGTCAAGGTCATGAGGCTGGTGTGCCTGCGAGCAGTATTGGCAAGCGTAATTGCACTTGAGCCCCAGCTGCAGCTTGAGGTGGCGAATGGCCCTTGATTTTCCGGCCGGACTGGAGGGGTGATGCAAATGCCAGAAAGGCTGCCACTGCATACCCTCCTGGCGAGCAAATGCCTGTGGCAATGGCAAAGACTCCCCAGTGTCTTTCCAGACCAGGCTGGAGTCTTCGGGATCGTAGATGGCGCGTCGCTCAAACCCGTTCTTGCCATTGAGGGTCAGTGTGAATTTCATGAAAGGGCTTCCTCGAATGCAATGGGATATGCCTCTCGGCAAACCTGTGCCGGATCAGAACCCGGCATCATTTGGATGTTGAAAACATGACGGCCAGAAGACTTGCCGTCGGGATTTGTGACCAAAACAGTCATGCGCAGGTTGTTGTTGTCCACCCGGACCACATCCACCTCATAACCTAGGCGGGTTTGTAAATTCAAAGACAAGATGCTTCTCCTCTGAGCTCGGTGTACAGATCGCTGTAGTTATGAGAGGCGACCCGAAGGGTCACTACCAGAAGGGTTCGCTCACCCTGGGCATTGAAGGGGTTGGTTTCATGCCAAATGCGCGATGGATGCAGGACCACAAGACCAGGAAAGGTTTCTATGTAGCGAACCTTCTCCCAAAATGGAAACCCCGCCATCGGGCGGGGGTCCTGCAAGATAAGTTCACCGTCACCGACGGTCCAGCTGCGTTGTTCCGGTGGACTTCGTCCTTGCCCGCAGTCCAGATAAAGACACAGGACATGGTCACATGTGTGGTGGTAGTGCGGCTGAGCCCGCATGCCAGGCTGGTAATGCACGGGGATGCATCGAGCCTCGATTTTTAGCTCCTGCGCATTGCGCACACCATGTGCTTCGAGCAGGTAGTTGCGGTAGGTACTCTCCACCCAGAGCTTCCATGGATGCCAAACTGCCGGTGCATGCGCCTCATGATGGGCATGAAACAGATTGAGCTGGGCCCTCAGCCTGACATCCACATCAGGCAAGCCGTGCACGGGTGGATGGGTCTGATGATCATGAAATCTTTCGACCGTGTAGCGCCGAAGTTCATCCATTTCAGATGGAGTCCAGGGCGCCGTGTCCTTGAACACTGGCGTTGGCCAGAGGTATTCGATCATGGCGCCACCTCTGAACCAAACGCCACCGCGACACGCAAGGCGTTGCAATAGCGAGAGATCGGACGGGCAGCATGGCGCATGCAGCCATTGATCTGGACCATCCGATTAGGCTTGACCATGGCTGCCGCCTGGATTTCACCCAGATCGTCCAACACCACCAAATCCCCTCCCCAATCCGCACTCCACTCGGCTACCGGGTACCAGATCACGGACCTTGCTGTGTCCTGAAACTCAGTTGGGAAGTCCCTGTGCAGCGAAGCCTCATCTCCGAACGCTTGCACATTGACCCACAGGCGCGTGATCTCAGCGTTGGGAAAGAACTGATCTTTGACCCGCAGGGCCACTCGGGCCAGTGGTCCCCCCCGGGCCACAAACGCATCAAAGGTACGTTCAGGCTGCCATGCGCCTGCGTCATAGTGGTGGTTGTGCTTTCCTGGCAGCACAAAATTTCGATGCCAAAACACCCCAGGGGCCTTGGCATGTGCTTTCCAGCCAAAGACCAGATTCTGGTTCAACAGCCACTGACGACATTCGGCGGCCAGCTCGGGCTCGATCAAACCATCAACGATTTGCATGGTCTTGTCCCTCCAATGCCTGAACCCGGAACTCAAAATGGACCTCCACACTCGGCCGGGTGCCGTTGTAGGGGTGGGAATGGTGCGCCAGGTAGCTCGGGAAAATCACCAGCAGGCCGGGGTACGGATGGATGATTTCCGAGCGCCAGCCTTCCCAGGGCAATTTGCGGCTGCCGTAAGCACCGCTGGGATTGACCAGCACAAAAGCGCCGGAGTAGTCCTGGCGAGAAGGATCTGGCCGAGCATTTCCGTCAATCCAATACACCGCCGAGAGATCGGTGTCTTCGGCATGCAGCGGAATGAACTGACCAGGTTGGGTGATGACCTCTCGGGCGGTTTGCCACACGGGTTCACACTGGTAGGCGTGCCCAATGGCTTCACGAACCTGATTGACCAGGGGTCTGAAGACGTCACAGCAGCTTTCATGATCGATCAGAGACTGACGGCTTTTACGCGCCCAGGGCTGCCCATCCCGATTGAGCCGCTGATGAAAATCCATTGCCCCTTTGAGCATCTGATCACGCAGGCCATCCTCAAAACTCAGTTGTCCTTGGTAGACCCGAGCAGAAAACAGTTCGCGAATCATGAAAGGACCACCTGAGCATCGGCGCAGCCGGGGTAGAACTTGAAGCCTGCTTTCAATCGGACGGTGTCGCCTGCTTGAAGCCCCAGGGTCATGACGGTGGCTGTGGTCAGCCCACCCTGCGTTCGGCGTCGACTGACGGGCAGATAGCCATTAACCGACTCCAGGTGAATTTCCGCATCACGGTTGCTGGGGTTGCCCAGGCCGTCGAGCATCTGAACAGTGAATTCGACTGGATCCCCCGCTATGACATTTGCGGGGGCAATCACCCGCAAGTCTGGAAACTCCATTTCCCTCACCTGAGCGGAGGACTGGTAATCGGTGTGTTCTACATCCGTGGACGCCACACCTTCAACCAGACATCCTCCAAGCGTGGGATGAAGGTTCACCGTCACGAAGCATTCATCAAAGCGGCTGTCCGCAAAGGGCACGTTAAATCCGGTCAGGAAGTTCCCGTTCCAGGCATGCCCCGAAGCTTCTGGCGCTGTGAAACGCGTGGACAGGGTGTAGACATACAAGGGCAACGGGTCGATGAGCCGTTTTTCTGCCCAGCGGTAACCGGTCATGAAGGACTGTCGGTCGGACCACCCACGGTTGTTTCTCAGCTCACGATAGGCAAACAACTGCTCGGCAACCACCTGGTAAGTCACCCCCTCCACAGAGAAGTCAGAAGGCTGATCACTATCCGGACGGTGTCGCAAGCCAAAGCGCATGAGTACCTGCTCAGCCGCTTGGTCCACTTTGAGATGAATGGCGTAATCCAGCGCAGTCGAGAGCTTGCCCGCGCGCACAAGAAAGACTTTCATGGTGATCCTTCAGCAACAACCGCAGCAGGCACAGTTGCAATTGCAGTTCGTTCGACAGTTGAAAGCCGTGTTGCCGCAGTTGCAGTTGGTGTAGCTGCCACAGTTGCAGTTGCAGTTGCAGGCTCGGTACCAGCGGTGGTACTCGCCACCACCAATCTCGTCCTGGGCCAGGTAGTAACCGTCGTAGTTGTAGCCTGTGCTGGGCACGGCGTTGTAGGCGTAGGTAGTTCCCCCCGCACCGTCGTATTGGGCAGAGTTGGCGCAGTAGTTAAATCCCAGGCCCCACGTCCACCAGCTGGTATTGGAAGGTTTCCAGTACGTATTGCCTGCGCAGTTGCCGGTCGGCAAGATGCCGTTGCAGTTGCCCGCCAGGTCGTCGTAGTACTGGTTGCTGCGCCCCATCTCGCCAATGTCCTGACCATCGTTCATGCGATAGCCAGTGTTGCGAGCGTTGTCAGCCGCACCGGATTGCGAGGAATAGATCACCGCACCACTGCCCATGTACAGATGACCTGTCATCGTGTCACCGGCTTTGGCCAATCGACTGGACAAATCGATCGGTACGGTGGCATTGCCACTGGCATCAGGTGCGTTGCCATTGACTGAGCGCACAAAGGCCGTGGAGTCATAGCCATCGAGCTTGTCAGCGTCCGCCGCCTTGGCCGTGATGCCCAGGTATGCCGCGTTGTGGTTGTGGCCCAACGCTGCATACGCCGCATCGTGGTTGTGTCCACTCAGTGCAAAGCCGGTGGAGTCGATGCCATCCAGCAGATCCGCATTGGCCACCTTGCCCACTGTGGCCGAGAGGTCGATGACCATCTTCCACGTGACGGGACTGACCACGGTGAGGATGTAGAGCTTTTGCTCATCAGTCCTGAAACACGGCATACCCTGCTGCAGATTCACAGTCGGAAACGCCGTTCCGCTGGAGAGCGAGAGCGCCGTCTTGTCGTTGTTCAGAATCTGCGAAAGCGAGTCCGAGAGCGTCGTCGTGGATGGGATTTCGGTGTAGTTTTGCATGCAGTACCCTTTCAATACCCCTGGGCAACCCAAGAAATGGCTCCCGTCACGCGGGCGCCGGAGGTGTTTTCCAAAATGGCGGTGAAGCCTGCGGTGGTGACCGATCCAAGAATTCGAGGTATGGCTACGGTGGTACCGCCCTTGAAGGTCAGCGTGACCTCCGGCGAGACCCGGAAAGTCCGCACAAAAACGACCGCTACGCCACTGGACGCGGTGACCACCTGCGCCGTGCCCCTATCGAACACATCGG
>Ga0228703_1000059_pt1 | contig 114619 bp, 112 predicted proteins | sample McNCre217_Aug_MG_3_FD_178020 | JGI IMG/M metagenome (GOLD analysis project Ga0228703, IMG submission 178020) | Freshwater microbial communities from McNutts Creek, Athens, Georgia, United States - 29-17_Aug_MG | ecosystem: Environmental > Aquatic > Freshwater > Creek | place: USA: Georgia... | reverse complement strand
GGAGGGGACTGGATTCGAACCAGTGTAGGCGTAAGCCAACAGATTTACAGTCTGCCCCCTTTAGCCACTCGGGCACCCCTCCGGCGAATCGCGAACTATAGCAGAGTTTTAGGGTATTCGCGAGTCTTTGGACCTAAATGACTCACAAATTCCATTCCAAGCTCAGGTTTTTCTGCGCCAACCAAGCCTTGGCTTGCGAAAAATGACCGCAACCGATGAAGGGCTGCGGCGGGCGCAAGGCCGACAACGGCGATGGATGGTTGGCCTTGAGCACCAAAGCCTCGCGTTTGAGAGGCACGCCATCCCGCAAACCCAGAAAACCTGTCGGCTGAGCACAGGTTTCGCGCTCAATCAATTCCGCCTTGGCTTGGGCATGACCACCCCAGAGCATGTACACGCACGCAGGCGCGGTGCGCGCCACTTCGGCCAACAAAGCATCGGTCAACTGCTCCCAGCCGCGCTTGGCGTGGCTGGCGGGCTGACCATCTTCCACCGTCAAACTGGTGTTGAGCAGCAAGACCCCACGTTTGGCCCAGGCCTCCAAAGAGCCACTGGTTGGCGCAGGCTGGCTCAAGTCACGTTGAAGTTCTTTGAAGATGTTGCGCAACGAGGGGGGGATCTTCACGCCAGGCGCCACCGAAAAAGACAACCCCTGCGCCTGGTACGGCCCGTGGTACGGGTCTTGCCCCAAGATGACCACTTTCACTTGCGACAAAGGTGTGAGCTGCAACGCCCACAGCGGACGCTTGGGATAAACAACCGCACCCGCATCTAAGCGCGACTGAACAAAATCCGCCAACGACACGCCTTGCGCACTGCGCCAAAACGCATCCAGCACAGGCTGCCAGTCTGGCTGCGTGGGCCAGTCTGCTGGCGACCATTGGGTTAAACGTGGTGCTTGGGGCTCAACTGACCCCGCACCACCAAACAAATCACCCGTCATGCGCGATCAAGCGGCAAACAACTCAGCCAACGCCACGCCGGGGTCAGGTGCGCGCATGAACGCCTCACCCACCAAGAACGCATGCACATTGGCATCGCGCATTTTTTGCACATCGCTGCGCTGCAAGATGCCACTCTCGGTGATCAGCAAACGGTCAGCGGGCACATCTTTGAGCATGCCAATCGTCGTGTCGAGCGACACCTCGAAGGTGCGCAAATTGCGGTTGTTGATGCCCACCAACGGGGTTTTGAGTTTGAGGGCGCGCTGCAATTCAGCCGCGTCATGCACTTCCACCAGCACCGCCATATCTAGGCTGCGCGCCACCGCTTCCATCTCTGCCATTTGCGCATCCGTCAAGCAGGCAGCAATCAGCAAGATGCAGTCAGCGCCCATCACGCGGGCTTCGTACACCTGGTACGGATCCACCATGAAGTCTTTGCGCAGCACAGGCAAGTCGCACGAGGCACGGGCTTGCTTGAGGTAATCCACTTGGCCTTGGAAAAAGTCTTTGTCGGTCAACACCGACAAACACGCAGCGCCATGTTCGGCATAGCTTTGCGCGATGTCAGCAGGAATGAAGTCTTCGCGAATCACGCCTTTAGAAGGGCTGGCTTTTTTGATTTCAGCAATCACCGCAGGCAAGCCCGCTGCAATCTTGGCGCGCAACGCGCCCACGAAATCACGCGTGAGCACACGGCTTTCGGCGTCAGCGCGCATGGCCGCCAATGATTTGCGTTGCAACGCCGCTGCCACCTCTTGGTGTTTGACCGCAACGATTTTGTTCAGGATGTCACTCATGACTGGGCTTTCTTTTCGCGCTCGGGCGACACATGGTGATCGTCATTTGACGACTCATTTTTCAAAACATTCACAAACACGCGATGCATCACCGCGCCTGCAATCACAAACCCCACAGACACACCAATGGCAATCCATGCTTCGGGGTTGTTCCACATCACTCAGCCCTCAAACCGACAACGCGTGCGCCACCGTGACCAACTGGTCGAGCTTGGCCTTGGCCGCACCCGAGGCCAAGGCCTCGCGCGCACGCGCAATACCCGCCTCGATGCTGTCCTCCACATTGGCCGCATACAAAGCCACGCCAGCGTTGAGCACCACGATGTCGCGCGCAGGGCCTGCCTGGTTGTCCAACACGCCCAGCAACATGGCACGCGACTCCTCAGGCGTTTCCACGCGCAAGGCACGGTTGCTGCTCATGGCAAAGCCAAAATCTTCGGGGTGAATTTCGTACTCGCGCACCTTGCCGTCTTTGAGTTCACCGACCAAGGTTGCAGCCCCCAAGGACACCTCATCCAAACCATCTCGGCCATACACCACCAAGGCATGCTCGGCACCCAAGCGCTCTAGCGCACGCACCTGAATTCCCACCAAGTCAGGATGGAACACGCCCATCAAGATGTTGGGCGCACTCGCTGGATTGGTGAGTGGGCCCAAGATGTTGAAGATGGTGCGCACGCCCAGCTCTTTGCGAACAGGCGCCACGTTTTTCATCGCGGGGTGATGGTTGGGCGCAAACATAAAACCAATGCCCACATCGGCAATGCACTTGGCAATTTGCGCAGGTGGCAGATTGATGTTGACGCCCAAGCTCTCCAGCACATCAGCGCTGCCGCTTTTGCTACTCACGCTACGACCGCCATGCTTGCTGACTTTGCCACCCGCAGCAGCGACGACAAACATCGAGCAAGTCGAAATGTTGAAGGTATGCGAACCATCGCCGCCTGTGCCCACGATGTCCACCATGTGCGTGCGGTCGGGCACGTCTACCTTGGTGGAGAACTCGCGCATCACTTGTGCGGCGGCGGTGATTTCGCCAATGGTTTCTTTCTTCACGCGCAAGGCGGTGATGAAGGCAGACATCAACACGGGCGACATTTCGCCCGACATGATGAGGCGCATGATGTGCAGCATCTCGTCGTGAAAAATTTCACGGTGCTCGATGACACGCTGCAACGCTTCTTGTGGCGTGATTGCATGGATGGTGGTTGTCATAGCCAGCCTTTACAAAAAGTTTTTCAGCATGGCGTGACCATGCTCGGTGAGGATAGATTCAGGGTGAAATTGCACGCCTTGGATGTCTAACTCGGTGTGACGCACACCCATGATTTCGCCATCATCCGTCCACGCTGTGACCTTGAGGCAAGACGGACATGAAGCACGCTCAATCGCGAGCGAGTGGTAACGGTTGACCGTGAACTTCTCGGGCAATCCAGCAAACACGCCTTCTTGTGTGGTGGTGATGACGCTGGTCTTGCCATGCATCAGTTCTTGCGCACGAATGATTTTTCCGCCAAACGCGGCACCAATACTTTGGTGGCCTAAGCACACACCCAAAATTGGCAACTTGCCTGCGAAATGCTGAATGGCCGCCACCGAAATACCCGCCTCAACCGGTGAGCAAGGGCCGGGGGAAATCACCAAACGGTCGGGCTTGCGTGCAGCAATGCCTTCGAGCGTGATTTCGTCGTTGCGAAACACCTCGACCTCTGCACCCAATTCGCCAAAGTATTGAACGATGTTGAAGGTGAAGCTGTCGTAGTTATCGACCATGAGGAGTTTGAGTTTTTTCATTCCAAGCCCTCCTCAACCAATTCGCTGGCACGCAACAAGGCGCGTGCTTTGTGTTCGGTTTCTCTCCACTCCAACTCAGGCACCGAGTCGGCCACCACGCCTGCGGCGGCTTGCACATAGAGCGTGTCGTTTTTGATGATGCCGGTGCGAATGGAAATCGCCACATCCATGTCGCCCGCAAAACTCAAATAACCGCAAGCACCGCCATACAAACCGCGTTTGGTGGGTTCGAGCTGGTCAATCAATTCCATCGCATGCACCTTGGGCGCACCCGTCAACGTGCCCGCGGGGAACGTGGCTTTGAGTACATCCATGCTGGTGAGCGGCTGACCGTCTGCGCCGTCAAGCAATAAGCCTTCGACGTTGCTCACGATGTGCATCACATGGCTGTAACGCTCCACCACAAACGCCTCGGTCACTTTGACGCTGCCCGTTTTGGCAATGCGTCCAATGTCGTTGCGCGCGAGGTCAATCAACATCACATGCTCGGCACGTTCTTTGGGGTCGTTGATGAGCTCGATTTCTGCCGCCTTGTCCGCCTCTGGCGTCGCACCGCGTGGACGCGTACCGGCCAAGGGTCGGATGGTGACTTTTTGCCCTTCGGGCGTGGACTCTTGTCGCACCAAAATCTCGGGCGAGGCGCCCACCACGTAGGCGCCGCCGAGGTTGTAGTAATACATGTACGGGCTGGGGTTCAGCGAACGCAAAGCACGGTACAAGGACAACGGACTGGCCGTGAACTTTTTGTGAATGCGTTGACCCACCTGCACTTGCATGAAGTCGCCCGCGGCAATCAAGTCTTTGGCGCGCAACACCGCCGCCAAGTAATCGTCTTTCGCAAAACTTCGCTCGGCAGGGTGACTGGCGCAAGGCGCAATGGAGGGCGCTTGTGCAGGCGCTTTCAAACGCTGCTTCAACTCAGCCAAACGCGCATGGGCTTGTGGGTAGACATCAGGCTGCGCAGGGTCTGCATACACGATGAGCGAGAGCTTGCCTGAAAGGTTGTCAATCACTGCTAACTCTTCGGTTTGCAACAACAAGATGTCGGGCATACCAAGGTCATCAGGTGGGCACGAGTGGATCAATTTCTTCTCGATGTGGCGCACCGTGTCGTAGCCAAAGTAGCCCGCCAAGCCACCGCAAAAACGCGGTAAACCTTGACGCAACGCCACTTTGAAACGCTTTTGGTAATCGGCCACAAAGTCGAGTGGGTTGCCTGCATGGGTTTCGACCACCACACCATCGGTCACCACTTCGGTCTTCGCCTCTGAGCCAAAACCACTGGCACGCAGCAAGGTGCGGGCGGGCAAACCAATGAAGCTGTAGCGCCCAAAGCGCTCGCCACCCACCACCGACTCCAGCAAAAAGCTGCGCTCGCCATTGTTTTGCACATGGGCCAGCTTGAGGTAGAGCGAGAGCGGGGTTTCTAAGTCGGCAAAGGCCTCGGCCACCAACGGGATGCGGTTGTAGCCCTCTTGGGCCAATTGTTTGAATTCGGTTTCAGTCATCGTGAGCCTCCACAGCTCGGCCCCTTTGGGTTGGGGCGTTCATTCGGACAAGTGCTGAGCAACTCGCATGTGCTTCAGCGCGGGCACGGCATCAGTGAGTCTGAGCGTGCTTTAGACAAGCGCAGTACATGGCGTACGCCAGGGCCAAGCTCCCCGGTCGTGACAACCTGTGACTGTGTTGCGATGAATGAACATGGGATGCAGTTTAGCAAAGGCTCAGGCCTTGCCAGCCAGCGCCTGTGCGATATGGGTCAGGGTATCTACGTGGGCGTCAGCATCCACACCATCCACCGGCTCGCCGTGGTTGTAGCCGTAACGCACCAACACCACAGGGCAGCCTGCGGCACGGGCAGCTTGTGCGTCGTTGCTAGAGTCGCCCACCATCAAGGCTTGCGCCGCCTGAACACCCAAAGCCTCACAGGTTTTGAGCAAAGGCAATGGGTCTGGCTTTTTCAGCGCAAAGCTGTCACCACCAAACACATGTGTGAAAAACGAATCCAGCCCCTTAGCTTGCAACAAAGGCTTGGCAAACGACAAAGGTTTGTTGGTCAAACATGCCAGCTGCAGCCCCGCATCACACAACTGTTGCAAGCCCTCGACCACGCCGGGATACACCGTTGCAAATTCGCCATTGATGGCCAAGTAGTGATGCTGGTAACGCTGCCAAGCGGCTTCGTACAAGTTCTCCACACTGCGCGCGTCGCACACATTGGCAAGGCCTTTAACTTCTGGCAAAGCCAACTGATGAGCCAGCACCGAACGAATCAAATGTTCCGAGCCTTTGCCCACCGTGCGCTCGACCAAGGCACGCGTCACGGGCGGCAAATCTAAATCGGCCAACGAACGATTGAGGGCGATTTCGAAATCGCCCAAGGTGTCGACCATGGTGCCATCAAGGTCGACGATGGCGGCTTGTAGCGAACGCAGCATCAGGCCAAAGCCACACGCATTTGATCAATCACCGCTTTGTAGTCAGGCTTGCCAAAAATCGCGCTACCCGCCACAAAGGTGTCGGCGCCTGCATCGGCCACTTGGCGGATGTTGTCGGGCTTGATGCCGCCGTCGACTTCAAGGCGAATGTCTTTGCCGCTGCGCTCAATCCACTTACGAGCCAGCTCAACTTTACGCAAAGCCGAGTCGATGAAGCTTTGACCGCCAAAGCCGGGGTTCACGCTCATGATGAGGATGAGGTCAATCTCATCAATCGTCCACTCCAACACGTCCAGCGACTCGGCTGGGTTGAACACCAAACCCGCTTTCACACCCTTGCTCTTGATGGCTTGGATGCTGCGGTGCACATGGTCGCTGGCATCGGGGTGAAAGCTGATGTAGTCGGCACCGGCATCGGCAAACGAAGCGGCCAACGCGTCCACGGGTGAAATCATCAAATGCACGTCGATGGGCACGGCCACGCCGGCTGGTGTTTTGGCGTGCGGCTTCAAAGCTTGGCAAATCATGGGGCCGAACGTGAGGTTGGGCACATAGTGGTTGTCCATCACGTCAAAGTGAATCCAATCAGCGCCCGCAGCGATGACGTTTTTCACTTCATCGCCCAAGCGGGCGAAATCGGCAGACAAGATGGAAGGGGCGATGTTGAATGGGGTGCGTGGGCTGGTCATGGGGTGATTATTTCACCCCTGCGGCGGGGTTTTGGGCTTAGGCCAAAATCACCCCATGCCCAGCTACAAATTCCAAGTCGAAGTTCGCCCGCAATACCTACCGGAGCAGTCTGACCCTGACGGCGGTTTGTACATGTTTGCCTACACGATCACCATCACCAACGTGGGCCATGTGGCGGCACAGCTCATCTCGCGCACTTGGAATGTGAATGACGCCAACGGCACGCACGAAAAGATCAAAGGCCTAGGCGTGGTGGGCCACCAGCCCTTGCTGCAACCGGGTGAGCAATTTGAGTACACCAGCGGCACACGCCTGCGCACCCCCACAGGCACCATGCACGGCAGCTACTTTTGCGTCGCCGAAGACGGTGAAAAATTTGATGTCGACATTCCCATGTTTGTGCTCGACGCGCTCAGCGATGAGCCGGGCAGCCGCAACCTGCACTGAGGTTAAACACCATGGGTGAATTTGATTTGATCGAGCGCTACTTCAAGCGCCCCACACACAAAGCGGCGCTGGGCGTGGGCGACGATTGCGCCTTGCTTAACACCACACCCGGCATGCAAATGGCTGTGTCCAGCGACATGTTGGTGGAAGGCCGTCACTTTTTAAGCACGGTCGACCCAGTTCGCTTGGGCCACAAAGCCTTGGCTGTGAACCTGAGCGATTTGGCCGCTGTGGGTGCAGAGCCTTTGGCCTTCACACTCGCACTCTCGTTGCCCCGCGTGGACGAAGCATGGCTCGCCGGTTTTTCCAGCGGCTTGCTGCGCTTGGCCGATGTGCACGGCTGTGAGTTGGTGGGCGGCGATACCACCCAAGGCCCGCTGAACATTTGCATCACCGTGTTTGGCGAAGTGCCGCCAGGCGACGCGCTGCTGCGCCAAAACGCGCAAGCGGGTGACGACATTTACATCAGCGGCACGGTGGGCGATGCACGCTTAGCACTCGAAGTGTTTCGTGGGACGCACACGGTTTCGGGCGAGGCCTTTGAGCAAGCCCGTTTGCGCATGGAGCAACCCACGCCGCGCGTGGCACTGGGCAGCGCACTGCGTGCCGTAGCGAATGCGGCCATCGATGTGAGCGATGGTTTGCTGGGCGACCTAGGCCACATCCTCAAACGATCGGGCGTGGGTGCACAGATCGACACCACGTGGCTGCAAGCCGCAGGCCACTTTGGCGAAGCGCATATGCCCGCAGGCATCACGCCGGTGTTGGCTGAGCTGCCTTGGAACAAACGTCTTGAATTCGCCTTGTCCGGTGGCGATGATTACGAGCTTTGCTTCACCGCGCCCGTGAACCAACGCGAACTGGTGCATGCCGCCGCGTGGGAAACCCACACACCCGTCACACGCATTGGCCGCATCACACAGGAACAAGGCTTGGTGGTGCTGGACCCGCAAGGCCAACCGATTACAAAACGCTTTGCGTCGTTTGATCACTTCGCCTAAAGCTGGATCGACAGTTCGCGGCGTTGCTGTTGCGTGACACCGCCATAACCCCAATCCGTTGCGGGCAGCTCTTGCACACTGATGTAACTGGTGGCATGCAACTGTTGCCCCTGCGCCAAATGTGTGGGCAACAGTGCAAACGCTTGCGCCATGAACGCGGCCTTTTCAACCTCACTGTTTGTGCCCTGTGTGATGCGAATGTCAAGTTGAGCAAGCACTGACGAGGGTGCGTCGTCGCCCACCCACCACGCACCAAGCGCAACGCGTTGAAACACCACAGAGGTCACCTCCGCGCGCTTGTGCAGGACCTGCGCGCTGAGGTTCAGCAGATCTAAAGCCAAGGCTTTCTCGTCTTTGAGTTGGGCATTGGCAGACAGGGTCAATGTCAGGATGGGCATCTCACACCACCTTTCTGTCCAACGCTGCGTCACGCCACTTGCGATGACGCACCAACCTAGATTGGTAGCGGTTCAAAGCCCGCGCTTCTCTTGAGATAAAACATTCGGGAAAGTTCAACATCACAGGACTCCTCTTCAAATTAATCGGTGACATGACTTTATTTTTTAAGCCTCTGTTGTGAAACACCACGAATTGCAAATAGGTGTTGCAAAAACTGCAATGGCGCTCCATTACCATGCAAGCATGGCTGATTTGAGCTTTGATGATTTACGACTGTTCGCACGCGTTGCGGCGCTGGGCACGCTATCGGCAGTGGCACGTGAACGCAATGTGCCTGTCAGCCAAATTTCACGCGGCTTGCAGCGCATCGAGGCAGCCTATGGAACGCAGTTGGTGCTTCGCACCACACACGGCTTATCGCTCACACCAGAAGGCGAAATTTTGCAAAGCTACGCGCTGCGCATCTTGGACGAGCTTGATGCACTTGATGCAGAGTTTGGGCAAGCGCGCGAAAGCATTTCGGGCTTAGTGCGCATCAGCATGAGTGCTGTCATCGCGCAACATTTATTGATCGACAGCCTGCCGCTGTTGCACCAACATCATCCCAATCTGCGGGTGGACTTTCGTGTGGATGATGCCTTGGTCGATATGGCACGTGACGGCATTGACATTGCCATCCGCACGGGCGCCCCTCAATCCGACACCTTTGTTGTTCGCCGCATTGGCCAACTGCACCGCCATCTTTATGCAAACCCTGCGTATCTGAAAGCGCGTGGCACGCCCTTGACCATCGACGACTTGCGACACCACGCGCTGATTGCCAACAGTCAACACGATCACTTGAATGTGTGGCAATTCAAAAAAGCGCCTCCCGTCCACGCCGAAGGCCCCTTCAGTGCAGACAACACGGCCACCGTTGCATCCATGGCAATTGCCGGACTTGGTATTGCACGCATCACCTCCGTCGTTGCAGAGCCACTGGTACAGCAAGGCAAACTCGTCCAAGTGCTTCCTGCAGAAATTGATGAAGCGCCCGTGCCGCTGAGCGCTTTCATCCTCTCAGGTCGCCACCGCCTTCCTAAAATTCGAGCCTGTATCGATCACTGGGCTCAATGGTTACAACACACATCCCCCACATGCTGAACCGTCGCTTCTTACTCTCCCACCCCGCCCACTTCATTGCACTCGGCGCAGGCTCAGGCCTGTCCCGCTTGGCGCCAGGCACAGCAGGCACCTTGTGGGCTTGGGCCGTGTTTTCACTCTTGCAAATTTGGTTGACGCCGCTACAAGTGGGTGTGGTGATTGCAGCGTCCACGCTGGTCGGTTGGTGGGCTTGCACCATCACCGCGCAGCACATGGGTGTGGCAGATCCGGGCGCGATTGTGTGGGACGAGGTGATTGCGTTTTGGTTGGTGCTGTGGCTGGTGACACCCACCACGTTTTGGGGCCAACTGGGCGCGTTCATTTTGTTTCGCTACTTTGATGCAGCCAAGCCTGGGCCTGTGCGTTGGGCCGACAGCTTGTTCAAAGGTTTTGGTTGGCGTGGAGGCTGGGGCATCATCTTTGATGACTTGGTGGCTGCGTTTTGTACCTTGTTGGTGATGGCTATTTGGAGGTCGCTATGAGTTTGCACACGTTGACAGAACAACTCGCGGAAGTCTTGCAGCAACACGGCTGGATGCTGGCCACGGCTGAGAGCTGCACCGGCGGCATGATTGCCGCGAATTGCACGGATTTGTCAGGCTCTAGCAATTGGTTTGAACGTGGCTTTGTGACCTACAGCAACGAAGCCAAGCACGACATGCTCGGCGTGGACTCCGCGCTGATCGCCGAGCACGGCGCGGTGAGCGAAGCGGTGGCACAGGCCATGACACTGGGCGCCATGCGCCGCTCTCATGCGCAAGTGACATTGGCGGTCACCGGCGTGGCTGGCCCTACGGGCGGCTCGGCAGAAAAACCCGCCGGCACCGTGTGGTTTGCTTGGGCGACTCCGAGTGATGCAGGCCCCACGCTAGGCGCTGAAACAGCATGGGTGAAAACCGAGTTGATGCACTTCAGCGGTGACCGCGCTGCCGTGCGTGAAGCGGCCACACAACATGCGCTGAAAACTTTGCTGGATTTGTTGCAACAACACTAAAGCCTGTACGCACTTCACACCGCGCGTGAAAGCGTTGCCGCCTCTTTAAAGGGGCAGCGCAGCTGGAAACACTTTACCCACCGCCACACCCAAACGCGCCATGCGGTTGCGCATGGTCAACACGGCTTTGTCTTTGCTAATGAGTTGGGTTTTGTGTTGTGCAGCCAAGTCGATGAACTTTTGGTCATCGCTGTCTTTGCACACATACAGCGCTTTGGCCGCAATCGGCATGAGCTGCGCATGGGCATCAAACTGCGTCAAGATGTCTTGCGCAGTGAGTTGGCTGAACGCCAAACGTTTGACGATGTGGGTGTACGCCAACACGCGCTCTAGCTCGTCGCGCATGACTTGCGTGGCCAACCATTGCACAGACTTGTTTTCAAGCGCTTCCAGCAACGCAGGCGTGGCTGCGTCTTTGTAGAGCCACAAGTCGAGCACGATGTTGGTGTCGAGCACCACGCACACGGGCGCTACATCTCCAGCGCTGCTCACGATGCGGACGACCCTTTGCCCTCAGCAGACTGGGCGTCGTTGGGTTTGTTGCGCATCGACCCTGCGCGCAAGTCAAAGCGGAACATGCGGCACTCAATCGGGCCGTTCCACATGGGCACGCGACGCGATTCTTTGAAACGCATGCGGCTTGGCAGCTTGAGGTCGGGCGTCAACATCCATGCTGTCCAACCGGGGTAGTTTTTCTTCCAGTGGCTCGCCAGCTGCGCAAAGAAATCTCCGCCGTCTTCGGTCTGTGCAATGTCGCGGGCGCCAAAGCGTGGCACGTCGTCACGCACCATGCCGTTGTCATAGGCCGCATCATCAAAACCAGCATCACCGTTTTGATCGACGTCTTCATAGGGCGACACATACTCGGTGGGTGGTGAGTAGCGCGCACGACGCGCCGCACCCGCAATACCTGCGGCTTCGATACGTTCGCCATACGGCGGGTTGACCAACATCACACCCGGCACATCGCTGGGGGGCATGCGTTGCAAGGCATCGCCACCGCGCAGCTGCACGGCGTGGGCCACACCTGCGCGCTCGGCATTGCGTTGCGCGAAGTCGACCATACGGAAAGCCACATCACTGCCGTAAATCGGTGCACGGGGCTCGCACTCTTGCGCGCGCGCGTTGTCGACCAAGCCGTGCCACACATGCTCTTGGTAAGGAATGAGTTTTTGGAAACCAAATTTGCGCATCGAACCCGGCGCAATATTGCAAGCAATTTGCGCCGCTTCCACCGCGATGGTGCCGCTGCCGCAACAGGGGTCATACAGCGGGACGCCTTGGGCAACGAGGCCATCGGGATTGGCCTCTGTGCCATCGCCTTGGCTCCAGCCACTGGCAGCCAACATCGCAGCTGCCAAGGTTTCTTTCAAAGGTGCATCGCCTTTGTCGGCACGCCAGCCACGCTTGAACAAAGGCTCGCCCGAGGTATCGATGTAGAGCGTGCACTCCTCGGTGGTTAAGTGGGCGTAGATGCGCGCATCGGGCCATTGCGTGTTGACGTCAGGGCGCACACCAAACTTGTGACGAAAACGATCCGCCACCGCGTCTTTGATTTTGAGCGCTGCAAAGTTCAAGCTCTTCAACGGGCTGTGCTGCGCCGTGATTTCAATCTTGAAGGTTTCTTTGGGCGAGAACCACAGCTCCCACGCCACCTCGCCCGCGGCGCGATACAGGTCTTGCTCTTGGCGATACATGGTGTGCGACAACTCCACCAGCACACGTTGCGCCAGGCGGCTGTGTAGGTTGAGCAACAACACATCACGCCACGAAGCGCGCACCATCACACCCGCACGAAAGGCGCGCAAATCGTCGTCGCCTACGCCGGTGATGCGACGCACTTCCTCAGCCAAATAGGATTCGACGCCTGCCGCACAGGGCAAGAAAAGATGTAATTGATTCATAGGATTCTTAAAGCGCTTTGCGCAATGTCGTGGGCGCAATACGCAGCGCCTCACGGTATTTGGCCACGGTGCGGCGGGCGCACTCAATGCCTTGCTCTTTGAGCATTTCGGACAGCTGATTATCCGACAGGGGCTTTTTGGGGTTCTCGCTCGCCACAAATTGCTTGATGAGCGCACGCACCGCCGTGCTGGATGCGTTGTTGCCGCTGTCCGTCTCCAGCCCCGAGCCAAAGAAGTACTTGAGTTCGAACGTGCCGAAAGGCGTGCTCATGTATTTGTTGGTGGTCACACGGCTGATGGTGGATTCGTGCAGGCCCAACTCTTCGGCGATCTCGCGCAGCACCATGGGTCGCATGGCGAGTTCGCCGTGGATGAAGAAATTCTTTTGGCGCTCAGCAATCGCATTGCTCACACGCAAGATGGTGTCAAAGCGTTGTTGGATGTTCTTGATGAACCAGCGCGCTTCTTGCAAACGCTGTTGCAAGCCTGCATGCGCTTCGCCCTTACCGCCCTTGAGGGCGTTGGCGTAAATGTCGTGCACGCGCAAACGGGGCATCACATCGGGGTTCAAGGCCACCTTGAACTTCGGCGCCGTGGTGGACTTGCCCACACGGGTGACCAACACATCGGGCACCACCACGTGGCGTTCGACATCGGCAAAGCGGCGGCCGGGCTTGGGCTCTAAGCGTCCGATCAAGGCAATAGCCACCTTCACATTCGCTTCGCTGTCACCCACGATGACAGCCAAACGTTTGAAATCGCGTTTGGCCAACATCTCCATCGGCGGCTTGCACATGCGAATGGCCGTGTCACGAATCTGCAAAGCTTCTTCGCCTTTGGGCTCCAAGGCTTTGAGTTGCAGCGTCAAACACTCGGCTAAATCGCGGGCACCTACACCCACAGGCTCTAAGTTTTGCAGCAACGACAAGGCCACTTGGAAGCGGTGCTCTAGCTCTTCAATTTGTTCTTCGTCATCACCGCCTAAACCTTCGGCCAAGCTGCGCAGCGTGTCTTCAAGGTAACCGTCGTCGTTCAGGTTTTCAATCAAGTAACGCAAGGCCGCCTGATCTGTGGGGCTCAGGCGCAAAGCCAAAGCTTGGCGATGCAAGTGAGAGGTGAGCGACTCTTGCATGCGTGCCAGCTCGGTGGCATCCGCGGTGTCGCTGTCGGCCGTGTTGTTGCTGTTGCTGGCGGGGGCATCGCCGCCCCACTCGGAATCATCGGCAGAAAACTCCACGCTACCGTCGCCATCCCAGCTTTCGGCCACGCCGTCCACACTTGGCTCGGTATCGCTGGCCGTGTTGTCCACGGTAATTTCAGACATGCCGCCATCGAGCGATGGCACTTCGCGCACGGGTTCAATCTCTTCGTCGCGGGCGGGCGCATCGGCTTTGTCGAGGCCAAACTCTTCGCGCGGGGCTTCTTCAAACTCTTTGTCGAGAAACGGGTTCTCGTCCAGCATTTGCTCAATCTCTTGGCTCAGCTCCAACGTGGACAGTTGCAACAGTCGGATCGACTGCTGCAACTGGGGCGTGAGCGCCAGATGCTGGGAGACGCGAAGTGATAAGCCTTGCTTCATGATCACATTCGGAAATGTTCGCCGAGGTACACGCGGCGTACGTCTGCGTTCTCGATGATTTCGCGCGGCGTGCCCTGCGCCAGCACACGGCCATCGCTGATGATGCACGCGTGGTCGCAAATGCCCAAGGTTTCGCGCACGTTGTGGTCGGTGATGAGCACTCCCATGCCGCGATTTTTCAAGAAACCAATGATGCGCTGAATCTCAATCACGGCAATTGGGTCGATACCAGCAAAAGGCTCGTCCAACAAGATGAAGCGCGGATTGGTAGCCAAGGCACGTGCGATCTCAACGCGACGACGCTCACCGCCCGACAGCGCTACCGAAGGCGATGCACGCAAGTGCTCCACACGCAACTCTTGCAACAGCGAGGTCAAACGCTTTTCAATCTCGTCGGCTTGCAAAGGCTGGCCGTCTTCATCGCGTTGCAGTTCCAGCACAGCACGCACGTTGTCTTCGACATTGAGCTTGCGAAAGATCGAGGCCTCTTGCGGCAAATAGCTCAAACCCAAGCGCGAGCGACGGTGAATGGGCAAATGCGCGACGGGCTCGCCATCGATGGTGATGCTGCCGCCATCCGCGCGCACCAAGCCCACGATCATGTAAAACGATGTGGTTTTGCCTGCCCCATTGGGCCCGAGCAAACCCACCACTTCGCCCTTTTTCACAGAGATCGACACGTCGTGCACCACCTTGCGGCTGCCGTACGACTTTTGCAAATGGCGCGCCTCCAAGCAACTGTCGGTCGTGTCTGTGGTTTGGGCAGGTGAAAGCGTTTCGATCACGGTTTGTCCAATGTTTTGTTACGAGGCGCCAGCACAGCGCGCACACGACCGCCGCTGGCCTTGCCACCTTCTTCGGTACGCTGGCCATCGATGCTGAAGACATCGGTCAGGTTTTCATAAATGATGAGCTTGCCGGTCATGGTGTCGTTCAACACCGCGCCACGGTAGCGGCGCACTTCGGCTTGTTCGATGAGTTTGATGCGATCCGCTTTGCCATCAAATTCAATGCGCAAAGCTTCACCTTCCATGAACTCGTCGTTGCCCTCACGTTTTTGACGAAAGAAGGCACGCTTGTTCGGCTCGGGAAGGATGACGCCAAATTGATAACCATCGGCATCTTCACGCATTTCAATGCGCGCACCGCGCATGACCATGGTGCCTCGGGTCAACACCGCACGCCCAGTAAAGATGCTGACTTGCTTGAGCTCGTCATGCACCAAATTGTCGGCCTCGATGTTGGTGGGTTTTTCACGATCTGCTTTTTCCGCCGACGCCGCTACCGGCACGGTGGCCATCAGCAATGCGAGTGAGAAAGCAGCAAATGAAGTCAAGGCACGAATATTGCTCGTTAAGTTGATGGCATTCTAACCATCAACAGTAGCAATTTCCGTGCTGACTTAAAGGCCGTTAGCGACCGCGGCGTACTTCGCCAATCAGGTATTCGGCCACTTGCAAAGCGCGATCCATGGTTTGGGTCAAAGAGCCATCGGTGTAGAAACGGCCCGCCACACCCAACGCGGGCACGCCTTGCACCTTGAATGCGTCTTGCAATTGCGTAGCACGGCGCGCTTTGCTGGCCACACCAAAGCTGTTGAAGGTGTCCATGAATTTTTTCTCTGGCAAGCCATTTTTGTTGGCCCACGCTGCCAAAGCTGGTGCGGTGGTGAGTTGTTGGCGCTCGGTGTGAATGGCATGGAACAACTTGGCGTGCATGGCCTCCACCAGACCCAAAGACTCAAACACATAGTACGCACGTTGCTGCGCTTCAAAGTCGTCACGGAAGCGCACGGGCACGCGTTGCACCACCACATCTTTGGGAGCGGCCTTCACCCAAGCGGCGAACTGTGGCTCAAACGCATTGCAGTGAGGACAGCTGTACCAAAAAAACTCAATCAGCTCGATCTTGCCCGCACCCACATCGGTGGGCACACGTTTGTCGAGCGACAAATAGTCGGTGCCTTCCACCGGTTTTTTCGCGGCAGTGGGGCCTTGGGCGTGTGCGGCCAAAGGCAAACCCGTCACCGTAGCGGCGCTGATGGCGGCCAAAGAAAAATCACGACGTTTCATAGATTGACCTCTTGGTGTTTAACGTTGTACCCGCACCATGGCGGAGTCGATGTGGGCAGCTTCCAACTTAGCGCGCACGCGCTCGGCTTCGGCCTTGTCCAATGGGCCCACACGCACGCGATAGACCGTGCGACCGCCTTGGTCGCGTTCGCTGACCTTGGCGTCTAAGCCCAACAGCGCAGTTTTGGCGCGTTGTGCTTGGGCCTCTTCGTTGCTGCGGTAAGCGCCAGCTTGGACGAAATAAATGAAGGGGTCAGTGCTAGCAGGCTTGGCTTCGGCGGCGGGTTCAGCAGCTTTAGGTTCAGGCGTTTTTGTTTCTGCTGGCTTCGCCTCGGGCGTTTTCACCTCAGGCTTCGCTTTGGGTTCTAGCTTAGGCTCTGCGGTTTTTGACTTGACCAAATCACCCAAAGGGTCTGCGCTCTTGGGGTCAACTTTGACCGCAGCGTCTTGCTTTGGCTCATCAACTTTGTCGCCTGACTTGCCACCCTTCTTGCCGTACAACGGCGCGTTCGGATCCCAGTCCTTGTTCTTTTCAGCTTCCATCGCGTCTTGGTCTGCCGAACGCGTTTGGCCTTTGTTCATGAAAGGCATGGGCACTTTGGTCACATACACCGCGACGCCCAAGGCCACGGCGAGGCCGACGACCAAACCAATGATGAAGCCCACCAAAGTGCTGCCGCGTTGCTGATTCATGCGCAAAGTCTCCCGTTCCATTACATGCTGGCTGGGGCTGACACGCCCAACACCGCCAAACCATTGTGCAGCACCTGCGCAGTGGCAGCCACCAGCGCCAAGCGTGCTTTTTTGACTGCTTCGTCGTCCACCAAAATGCGCTCAGCATCGTAGTAGCTGTGATAGCTGGCAGCCAAGTCGCGCAAGTAGAAGGTCACATCGTGCGGCGCAAAGTCGGCCGATGCGGCAGTGAGCATGGCCGGGTACTTAGCCAGTTGCAACATCAGGGCTTGGGCTTGTGGGCTCTCTAACGCAGACAAGTCCACATCCTTGAGCGAGGCAACTTCGCCACCGTCTTTGTCAGCCCACGCGCGCAACACCGAGCAAATGCGGGCGTGTGCGTATTGCACGTAGTACACAGGGTTGTCATTGTTCTTTTGCACGGCCAAGTCCACGTCAAAGGTGTACTCGGTGTCGGGCTTGCGGCTCAGCAAGAAGAAACGCACCGCGTCTTTACTGGTCCACTCAATCAAGTCACGCAGGGTCACATAGCTGCCGGCGCGTTTGGAAATTTTCACTTCCTCGCCGCCGCGCATCACGCGCACCATGGTGTGCAACACGTAGTCGGGGTAGCCCTCGGGAATGCCCACATTGGCGGCTTGCAAGCCTGCGCGCACGCGGGCGATGGTGCCGTGGTGGTCCGTGCCTTGGATGTTGACGACCTTGGTAAAGCCGCGCTCCCACTTGGTGATGTGGTACGCCACGTCCGGGACAAAGTAGGTGTACGTGCCGTCTGTCTTTTTCATCACACGGTCTTTGTCGTCACCGTAGTCGGTGGACTTGAGCCACAAGGCGCCGTCTTGCTCGTAGGTCTTGCCAGCGGCTTGCAAACGGCTCACGGCATCAGCCACTTTGCCGCTGGTGTAGAGGCTGCTTTCCAAGTAGTAGTTGTCGAACTTGACGTCGAAGGCTTTCAAGTCGAGGTCTTGCTCGTGGCGGAGATAGGCCACAGCAAATTCGCGCATGCCGTCCACATCGTTCACATCGCCACTGGCGGTGAATTCGCGGTCGTCTGACTTGACGGTTTTGCCAGCCAAGAAATCGGTGGCGATGTCTTGGATGTAGTCGCCGTTGTAAAACGCTTTGCTCTCTGGGTTCTCGGGGTCCACAGGCCAGCTGGCGTCGCCGGGCTTGATGCCTTGAGCGCGAAAGTGCGTGCTCTTGGCCAAGGTGTTGATTTGCACGCCCGCGTCGTTGTAATAAAACTCGCGGTAGACGTTGAAGCCTTGCGTGGCAAACAAGTTGCAAATGGCATCGCCCAGTGCCGCTTGGCGGCCGTGGCCCACATGCAGCGGGCCCGTGGGGTTGGCAGACACGAACTCGACCAACACGCGTTGGCCGTTGTCGGCTTGGAAACCGAATTGTTCTTTGGCCGCCAACACCTCACGCACGATTTGTTGTTTGGCTGCGGGCTTCAAGCGGATGTTGATGAAGCCGGGGCCTGCAATCTCGATGTCTTGCACCCACTGTTGGTACACGGGCGCGGCCAGCAACGCATCACGCAGTTGTTCGCCGAGTTGACGGGGATTGAGTTTGAGCGGCTTGGCCAACTGCATGGCCGCCGTGATGGCAAAGTCGCCATGCGCGGCGACCTTGGGCGATTCAAAAGCGGCTTTGTTGCCAGAACCGGGCAACAAACCGTCGAGGGCTTGGCTCAGGGCGGCCAGCAATTCTTGTTTAACTTGGAGCATGGCCAGATTTTACGGGGCGCACCAGTAGTTGGCATGACCGTAATGGTCTTTGAGGAAGTCAATCCACAAACGCAAGCGCAAGGGCAAGTGTTTGCGCTGCGAGAACACCGCGTAAATGCCATTGGGCGGGGCGGCAAACTCTTCCAACACGGGCACGAGCTTGCCGCTGCTGATTTCCAACTCGACTTCCCATGTGCTGCGCCATGCGATGCCGTGACCAGCCAAGCACCAGTCATGCAGCACTTGACCGTCTGAGCAGTCCATGGGGCCGCTGGGACGCAGGTGAATCACCTCGTGGGTTTGGCTGTCGTTGCTTTTGCTGGTGACGGGCACACGAAATGCCCAACCGCGTGTTTGCGACGCGTCACTGGACAGCGTCAAGCAACGAAAGCGCATCAGCTCACTCGGCACTTTGGGCGTGCCGTAGCGTTTCAAGAATTCAGGCGTGGCCACACATAGGCGGCGGTTGTCGGCCATGCGCACACTCACCAACGATGAGTCGGGCAAATCGCCCACGCGCACGGCGCAGTCAAACCCTTCGGCCGCCAAGTCGACCACACGGTCGCTCAAATTGAGGGACACCGTCACATCGGGGTGCATGCTGTGAAACTTGGGCACCAGCGGCGCCACATGGCGGCGACCAAACCCCGCAGGTGCCGTGATGCGCAAGTGCCCGCTGGCTTTGAGACCGCCCGCGCTGACGCTCGCCTCGGCATTGGCCACCTCGGCCAGCAAGCGTTGACAGTCTTCGAGGAATGCTGTGCCTTCGTGTGTGAGCGTGATACGTCGCGTGGTGCGCACCAAGAGCTTGACGCCCAAGTGCGTCTCTAAGCTGTCCAAGCGACGCCCCATGATGGCAGGCGCCACGCCCTCGGCTTTGGCGGCAGCCGTCAAGCTGCCCTTCAAGGCCACCGACACAAAAGACTCAAAAGCTTTGAGTTTGTCCATGCGTGAATTATCCACGCCGATGGTTATAGGCCTGCGACCTAAAATTGGCGCATGAACACCTCAGCGCCCACGCATCGCCCCAGCCGAATCACACGCGCGGTTGCGCTTTTAGAGCACCTCGCACCCGCGTGGTTTGCCATGGTGATGGGCTGGTGTGGTTTGTCACTCGCTTGGTTGCGTGCCACCGATGTGTTGGGTGACACGGCCCTTGGCCTCGGGCTTGTCGGTTCAATCTTTGCCCTGTGCATGTTTGTGTTGCTGTGCATGGCATGCGTGGTGCGTTTGACGTTTCACCCCAACGCCGTAGCAGCGGACATGCGCCATCCTGTGCGTCATGCCTTCATGGCCACGCTACCGCTGTCGATCATGTTGTTGGCGGGCATTGGCGTGTCTTTGTTTTGGCACACCTCACGCACACTCGATACGCTGCTGACGTTTGCTTGGGTCTTGGGCTCGGTGTTGGAGCTTGCCGCATCTGTGTGGGTACTGACGCGTTGGCTCAATACAGCGGACAACGGGGGCTTGCAATGGGCCGCATTCACACCCGTGTTTTTTATCCCGGTCATTGGCAATGTGCTGGCACCGCTGGCGGGTGTGACCATTGGGCTTGAATCCTGGGCCACGGCTCAGTTTGGCATTGGCTTGTTGTTGTGGCCTGTGCTGCAAACCATGCTCATCATCCGCATGGTGCAAGCGGGGCCGTTGGCGGCTCGCATGAGCCCCAGCATCTTCATCACAATGGTGGCGCCGTCCATCATCGGTCTGTGCTTTTTGCAACTCGATGCACCACTGAGCTTGGCTTGGGGCTCATGGGGCATTGGTCTGTTTTTCTTGATGCTGTCACTCACACAAATACGCACCATTTTTGAACAGCCCTTTGGTTTGCCGCATTGGGCCATGAGCTTTCCGATGGCCGCCTTCACCACGCTTTCGTTGCGCATGTCACAAGAGCGCGGGGGCGCTTGGTTGGCACTGCCCGCCACCTTGCTACTGGCGGCCACCTCGCTGCTCATTGTGGGTTTGACCCTTCAGACGTGGCATGGTTTGCGTCACGGCCATCTGCTGGTCGCTGAAAAATAAACCGCACACCCGCGTCCGATTACCTACCTATTTGTCACGACAGCCCCAAAGCTGGCGATGCAATCAACCCAGTGCAATCCAATAAGATTCGCCCTGATCCCCCTTTTTGATTTATCCAGAGAGACCTCACCATGAGCCAAGACACCACCCAGCGTACCGCTGTGCGCAGCTTGCAAGTTGCCAGCAACCTGCACACATTCATCGAGACCCACGTGTTGCCCGACACCGGCGTGAGCAGCGATAAATTCTGGAAGGGCTTTGACGCCATCGTGCAAGATTTGGCACCCAAGAACATCGCCTTGCTGGCCGAACGTGATCGCCTGCAAACCGAGATGGACACATGGCACAGCGCCAACCCAGGCCCCATCAAAAACATGAAGGCCTACCGCAAGTTCTTGGAAAAAATTGGCTACCTCGTGCCACAACCCGAGAAGGTCAAGGCCACCACCAAAAACGTAGATGCCGAGTTGGCATTGCAAGCCGGCCCCCAACTGGTGGTGCCCGTGCTGAATGCTCGTTACGCCTTGAACGCAGCCAACGCACGTTGGGGTTCTTTGTATGACGCCTTGTATGGCACCGATGCCATCTCTGAAGCCAACGGTTGCGAAAAAGCCGGCGCTTACAACCCCAAGCGCGGTGCCAAAGTCATTGAATACGCGCGCTATGTACTGGACCGCACCGTGCCTTTGAAGAGCGGCTCACACATCGACTCCACCGGCTATGCCGTGGTTAATGGCGAACTGGTGGTCACACTCAAAGGTGGCAAGGCCGCCAAGCTTGCCAAGGCTGCGCAATTCGTGGGCTTCACGGGCAAGGCCGCTGAACCAGCGTCTGTGCTGTTCGTGCACAACGGTTTGCACCTCGATTTGCAAATCAACCGCAACACCCCCATCGGCGCCACTGACCCAGCGGGCGTGAGCGACTTGGTTGTGGAAGCTGCGTTGTCCACCATCCTCGACTTGGAAGACTCCGTGGCCGTGGTGGATGCCGACGACAAAGTGCTGGCTTACAGCAACTGGTTGGGCATCGTCAAAGGCACGTTGACCGAGACCGTTGAAAAAGGCGGCAAGACCTTCACACGTGGCTTGAACGCCGACCGTGAATACCAAGGTAAAGACGGCAAGCCCGTCAAATTGCACGGCCGCTCCTTGCTGTTCCTTCGCAACGTGGGCCACTTGATGACCAACCCCGCCATTCTTTACAAAGGCAAAGATGGCCAGATGCACGAAATTCCAGAAGGCATCATGGACGCGGTCATCACCACGACCATCGCTTTGCATGACTTGCAAGGTCACGGCAAAAAAGGCATTCGCAACTCGCGCACAGGCTCGGTCTACATCGTCAAACCCAAAATGCACGGCCCCACCGAAGTGGCGTTTGCCTGCGAGTTGTTTGGTCGCGTTGAAAAAGTGTTGGGCCTCAAAGACAGCACCGTCAAGCTGGGCATCATGGACGAAGAGCGCCGCACCAGCGTGAACTTGAAAGCCTGTATCGCTGCCGCAGCTAGCCGCGTGGCGTTCATCAACACCGGCTTCTTGGACCGCACCGGCGACGAAATGCACACCGCCATGCAAGCAGGCCCCATGCTGCGCAAAGGCGACATGAAGACCAGCGCATGGATTCAAGCCTACGAGAAGAACAACGTGCTGGCCGGTTTGTCATGCGGCTTGCGCGGCAAGGCTCAAATTGGCAAAGGCATGTGGGCGATGCCCGACTTGATGGCCGAGATGCTGAAGCAAAAAATTGGTCACCCCAAAGCTGGTGCCAACACCGCATGGGTACCAAGCCCAACAGCGGCTGTGTTGCACGCCATGCATTACCACCAAGTCAAAGTCACCGATGTGCAAAAAGAGTTGGAAAAGGTCAACTACAACAAGGTGCGTGACAGCCTCTTGAACGACTTGTTGCAAGTCCCCGTGGCCGCCAACCCCAACTGGAAGCCTGCTGAGAAGCAACAAGAGTTGGACAACAACGTGCAAGGCATCTTGGGTTATGTGGTGCGTTGGGTCGACCAAGGCGTGGGCTGCTCGAAAGTGCCAGACATCCACAACGTGGGCCTGATGGAAGACCGCGCGACCTTGCGTATTTCCAGCCAACACATCGCCAACTGGTTGCACCACGGCGTGGTGACACCGGCTGAAGTGAAAGACACCTTCAAACGCATGGCCTCCGTGGTGGACAAGCAAAACGCAGGCGACAAGGCTTACCAAAAAATGGCTGGCCGCTTTGCCAAAGCCCCTGCATACCAAGCCGCACTCGACTTGGTGTTCAAAGGCAAAGAGCAGCCTAGCGGCTACACCGAGCCGTTGCTGCACGCATGGCGCTTGAAAGTGAAGGCCGGTCAGGCCTAATCACTTCGCAAGTCAAACAAAAAGAAACGGCTCCTTCGGGAGCCGTTTTGATTGGCGCGGCGAACTATGATTCCGTTATCTCATTTTTCGATCGAGCCACCGCCATGACACATCCTTTGATTAGCGCCACCCTTCGCTTTGCTTTGCGTACCGTGGTTGGTTTGGTGTTGACGGTGCTCATTGCTATGGGCCTGTACTTGCTGTTCTCGTACCACTTCACTTACTCGAAAGGCGAGAGCGTGGGCTTTGTGCAAAAGCTGTCTTACAAAGGCTGGGTCTGCAAAACATGGGAAGGCGAACAAATACGCGCCTTGGCCACCATGCCTGCTATTCCAGAAAAATTCATTTTTACCGTGCGTGATGATGCGGTGGCTGACCAAATCAACAAGCACATTGGTCAAAAAGTGGTGGTGGAATACGAGCAACACAAAGGCTTGCCCAGCTGCTTTGGCGAGACCGAATACTTCATCACCAAAGTCACACCAGCGCCTGGCGAATAAGGCGTTTCAATCGCTCGTTGAAGACGTAGACGATCGCGCAGGCAGCGGATACACCAGCTGCTGCAAGTGCCGCACGTTTTTGTTCACCTGCACCCACCATTTGCTGAACGAGTCCATGGGCTTGTCGAGGTGACGGAACAAACGCGGAGCAGGCCGCAATTGCACATGACTTGCAGCAAAGTCTGGCAAACACAGATGCGCCACGGTTTGCACATTTTGCGCATGAGCCAAAGCCTGCAACACCTCGTCCGCAGAAGCACACCAACGATGCGTTGCGAGCGCCGCCATGCGCTCACCCACAAAGTGCCAACGCAAGGCATTCCACGGATGCGCTTGTGCGTGCTCTGCAAACACCACTGCGACGCACACCACGTCTTCAGGTAAATCTTTTGGCAAGTCCGCCAGCACCCACGAATGCACCAGCCACACGTGCTTGCCTGCGACATCGCTGACCATAGGTTTTGTAAAGCCGAGTTCCGCAGGGGGCTCAGCGAACACCTTGGGTTCATCCCAAGCCAATTCGTTTTTGTGCACTTGCGCCACCGTAGCCGCGCTGCTGGCCAAGATGTCCATCAACTCGTAGCTCACATCAATCGATGTGCCACGGCTATGCCAAATTTCTGGCGAAAATTTTTCAACTGTGTCCGCATTGAACAAATAAGGCTTGCTGCTGCCCGTTGCAGCCACCCACTGCCAGCTCAGGTAATTGCTGGCCAAGTCGCCATCCAACAAATGGCTGTACATCCAATCGGCCGCGACACGCCAATGCACCTTGCGCAAATGCACGATGTAACTGGCTAACCACAGGCGTGCATGGTTGTGCAAATAGCCGGTGGTGTAGAGCATGCGAATCGCGTTGTCGATCACGGGCACGCGGGTGCATGCGTGACGCACGTCCTCTGGCAACTCTGTGCTGTACTCGGCTTCAGGCAGCACGCCTTCGCGCAAGGACTGCGCGATGCCCTCACCCAAATGGTGGTGCATGTGCTGGAAGTATTCGCGCCAACCCAGTTCGTAAATCAGCTTGTGCTGCACGCCTACGCGGTACTGGTGGTACATGGCGCTGGCCACATCGGGCACGCTCAAAAAGCCATGCGTGAGGTACGGCGACAAATGCGTCACCGCCCCATCCAACGCGTTGCGCGTGTGCGCATAGTCTTTGGGGCTGATATGGCCCAGTCGCAACTGGGCAGCTTCTGGCGTGGGCGGGAATTCGTACATAAGATTTTTGCGATTGTGCCTTGTCTGCTTCGCTACACTTTGAGGCATGCCCAACCCTCTATCGCCCACTGTTGATGCCTGCGCCTGCCCCTTGTGCGGTCAGCCAAATCAATGCGCGATGGAGACGGCCAAAGCGACTGGGCAACCCGCCGCCACATGCTGGTGTGTGAACGTGCCTTTCTCGCCGGAGTTACTGGCCAAAGTACCTGCTGTATCACAACGCAGGGCCTGCATTTGCCAAGCCTGCGCCACGAAAGACGCCCATGGCTGAACGCGGCTCACTGGCTGATTTGCAAAGCCGTTACGGCACACGTCACCGTTGGCTGATGCTGACCACCGTGATGATTGGCTCCATGGCCGCCATCATGTCGTCCACCATCATGAACGTGGGTATTCCCGACATGAGTTTGCAGTTCGGCATTGGCCAAGAGTTGGCGCAATGGGTGAGCTCTAGCTTCATGGTGGCGATGACAGTGTCCATGCTCACCACCCCGTGGCTGTTGGCGCGCTTTGGTTATCGCACCACTTACATGGGCTGCATGTGGGTGCTACTCACCGCAGGTGTCGCCGGCGGACTTTCGACGGATTACAACTTGGTGCTGGCGGCGCGCGTGATCGAAGGCTTGGCAGCGGGCGTGGTGCAACCGATCCCCGCCATCATCATCTTGCGGGCGTTTGACACCTCTGAACAAGGCCGTGCGAACAGCTTCTTTGGCATGGGCGTGGTGCTCGCACCCGCACTCGGCCCCAGTATCGGCGGCTTGCTGGTGGACTGGATGAGTTGGCGCGCACTGTTCTTCATGGTGGTGCCGTTTTGCCTGATGTCGATGTGGATGGCGCTGCGATATGTGCCCACCACGGCGCCCGGTGGCGTGAGCGCCAACCATGGCAAACCCTCGCTTGATCTAGGCGGCCTCGCACTCGCCACCGTGGGCACCTTGTGCTTGCTCAATGGTTTGGTGAAGTTGCACAGCGGCAATGTGGTGACCTCTCTCGCCTTGATTGGTGCCGCCGCGCTGTGCACCGTGGGCTTTGTCGCGTGGCAACGCGTGCAAAGCCAAAACGATGGCAAGCCGCTGATGAACTTGGCATTGTTTGCACACAGGCCGTTTGCCATGGGCACCACGGTGGCGTTCATTTACGGCATTGCGATGTTTGGCTCTACCTATTTACTGCCCTTGTATTTGCAACTGGGTTTGGGTTTGTCGCCTAGCTATGTGGGCACGTTGTTGTTGCCATCGGGTTTGCTGCTGGCCTTCACCATTGCCATCGTGGGCCGCTACTCCAGCACGCACCCCACACACTTGATGGTGAGCTTTGGTTTGGTGCTGTTGGCACTTTCATTCGCCCTCATGCTCACCGTGAATTTGCAAACCGGCTTGTGGGTGCTGGTGGCCTTTGCGATCTTGGGACGCGTGGGTTTGGGCTTTATCTTGCCGTCTCTCAACATCGGCGCCATGCGTGGTATGGACAGCGGTTTGATTCCTCAAGGCGCAAGCGTGATCAACTTTTTGCGCATGCTGGGTGGTGCTGCAGGCGTGAACCTGTGCGGCATCTTGCTGGAGTGGCGCCTAGCCGTACACGGCGATTCACTCACCAACAGCCGCACCTCGGCGGCTCGCCTCGCCGCGTTTGACGAGGTCTTTGTGATGCTCGCGTTTGTTTGCATGCTGGCACTCTTAGCCGCTTGGCAAATTCGCCAGCCACGCCCCACCACCTCTTGATTTGTGTTGAAACGCCATGTGCCAACTGCTCGGACTCAATTGCAAAAACCCCACAGACGCGACGTTTAGCTTCAGCGGTTTTGCGCAACGTGCTGGCGTGACCGATCACCACGCCGACGGCTGGGGCATTGCGTTTTTTGAAGGCTCCGAGCAAGACCGCGGCTTGCGCCACTTCATCGACCACTTGCCAGCCAGCACATCACCGGTGGCAGAGTTGATTCGCAAGTACCCCATCAAAAGCCGTAATGTCATTTCGCACATCCGCAAGGCCACGCAAGGTGTGGTGTCGCTGGAGAACTGTCACCCCTTTGTCCGTGAGCTGTGGGGACGCTATTGGGTGTTTGCACACAACGGCAATTTAGAAAACTACGCACCGCGCTTGCACGGCAGCTTCAAACCGGTGGGACACACCGACAGCGAGCTTGCGTTCTGTTGGTTGATGCAAGAGATGGCCAAGTCACACGCCAACGTGCCATCGATTGACGAACTCACACTGACCTTGAAAGAGTTGGTGCCGCAAATTGCCAAGCACGGCACGTTCAACTTCTTACTGTCGAATGGCCAAGCGCTGTGGGCGCATGCATCGACCAACCTTTGCTACATCGAGCGCAAGCACCCGTTTGCCACAGCCACCTTGAGTGACCAAGACATGAGCATCAACTTTGCGGAGCACGCGTCTCCGGATGACCGTGTGGCTGTCGTTGTCACTGCGCCATTGACGACCAATGAGGTTTGGACACCGTTTGCGCCTGGAGAGTTGAAGGTGTTTGTGGATGGGGAGTTGCGGGGCTAACCCCTCTCGCACGCCACGCATCAGCCAGCATTCGCTGCGGCTTACACCGCTGCGCGGTGAATGGCGCCACATCGAACGCTGACCGCTGTGTGGCTGGGTTTGTGATTGGCGTTTTGCTATCGCGAATACCGCAAACTGAAATCAGTGAGCACAAGCTGCGCTTTCAAGCGCATCAACAAACATCGCTGCCACATCAAAACCCGTTTGGTCAAAGATTTCTTGGAAGCACGTGGGGCTGGTCACATTGACCTCGGTGAGACAGTCCCCAATCACATCCAAACCGACCAGCAACAAGCCGCGTTTGGCGAGGATGGGGCCAAGGGCTTCGGCGATTTCTTGATCACGTGCAGAGATCGCTTGCGCCACGCCTTTGCCGCCAGCGGCCAGGTTGCCGCGCACTTCACCACCTTGCGGAATACGTGCCAAACAATAAGGCACGACTTTGCCGCCGATGACGAGTACGCGCTTGTCGCCTTTGTCGATCGCGGGGATGAACTTTTGCACCATCACGGTTTGTGCACCATCACGGTTGAGGGTTTCAATGATGGCACCGAGGTTCAAGCCATCGTCCTTCACGCGGAAGATGCCCATGCCACCCATGCCATCGAGCGGCTTCAAGATGATGTCGCGGTGCTGCGCATGAAAGGCGCGAATGGCGTCGGCGCTACGCGTCACGAGCGTTGGGCTGATGAATTGCTCAAATTCCAGAATGGCTAATTTTTCTGGATGATCACGCAATGCAGCGGGTTTGTTGAAGACCTTGGCACCTTCGCGTTCGGCTTGCTCGAGCAAGTGTGTCGCGTAGAAATACTCACTGTCAAAGGGGGGGTCTTTGCGCATGACGATGGCATTTGCGCTTTTGAGTGCGTAGTGCTCGTCCACGCTTTGCACGTCAAACCAATCCTCAGCATCCCCCGTCAAGCGCACATGCTGCACACGTGCCGTCACGTGTTGGCCGCTTTGCCACACGATGTCTTGCGGCTCACAGGCCAGCACTTGATGGCCGCGACGCTGGGCTTCACGCATCATCGCAAACGTGGTGTCCTTGTAAATTTTGAAGGACGACAACGGGTCTGCGACGAAGAGGATGTGCATGGGTTTTAGATTTCGATTTTGCTGCCCAACTCCACCACGGAGTTGCTAGGCAAGTTCAAGAAGTCGGCAGCAGAGCTGGCGTTGAGGTGCATTTGCGCGAACAATTTTTCGCGCCATGCCGACATGCCACTACCCACCGTGGGCACGATGCTGTCACGCGACAAGAAGTAGCTGGTGGTCATTGGGCTGACTTCGCAACCCATACCTTTCAAGTGCGACAACGCACCGGGCACATCGGGGTCGTCCTTGAAACCGTAGTGAATTTCAACTTGCCAACAGTTGTTACCCAAAGGCTTGATTTGCAAGCGTTCGGCATCATCAATCCATGGCACTTCATGGTTTTGCACGTTCACAAACAGGTTTTGCTGGTGCAGCACCTTGTTGTGCTTGAGGTTGTGCAACATGGCGTTAGGCACAGCGCCTTTGCCCGAGGTCAAGAACACGGCTGTGCCCTCCACGCGCGTGGGCGGAGACAAGAACACCGCTTCCAAGAAGCTCGTCAAATCCAACGCGTCTTCTTTGCGCTTCTCGTTCAATATGCCACGGCCATCACGCCATGTGAGCATGAGCATCATGATCACCGAAGCAATCAGCAGCGGGAACCAACCGCCTTCGAAGAGTTTCAACAGATTGGAAGCCCAGAAGACGAAATCTACGGTGAAGAAAAAACTCGTGGCGGCCAAGCACCACCAGAAGGGATATTTCCAGCCGTAGTGAATCACGAAGAAAGTTAACACGGTGGTGATGAGCATGTCGGTACACACCGCAATGCCGTACGCCGCCGCCAAGTTGCTAGACGACTTGAACATCATCACCGCCAACACGATGACGGCAAACAAGCCCCAGTTGACAAAGGGGATGTAGATTTGGCCCGTGTCTTTGACGCTGGTGTGCAGCACTTGCAAACGCGGCAAAAAGCCCAACTGCACCACTTGCTTGGTCACGCTGAATGCACCCGAAATCAAGGCTTGCGATGCAATCACGGTCGCTGCAGTGGCCAAGCCCACCAAAGGCACCAACAACCAATCAGGGGCCATGTTGAAGAAAGGATTGGCCACGGCCTCAGGCTCGCTCAAGAGCAAGGCACCTTGACCAAAATAGTTCAGTGTCAGGGATGGCATGACCACCGTGAACCAAGCCAAACGGATGGGCTTTTTCCCAAAGTGGCCCATGTCTGCATACAAGGCTTCGCCACCTGTCACACACAACACCACCGCGCCCAAAATCAAAAACGTGACGGTGGGCTCATTGATGATGAACTGCACCGCATAGTGAGGACTCAGTGCCCACATGATTTCTGGATGCGATGCAATGTGATAAATCCCCAAGGCGGCGATGGCTGCAAACCACACCACGGTGATGGGGCCAAAGAATTTACCAATGCCGCTGGTGCCGCGCTTTTGCACAGCGAAGAGTCCAAACAAGATGATGATCGTGAGTGGAATCACATACTTCTTAAAGGCGGGTGAGACCACCTCCAAACCTTCGACCGCAGACAAGACGGAAATGGCAGGCGTGATGACACCATCGCCATAGAACAAACACGTGCCGAAGATACCGACAATCAACATGCGATGGCGCAACACGGGACGGTCTTTGACCGCCATCGACGCTAAGGCCAACATGGCCACCAAACCACCTTCGCCATGGTTATCGGCTCGCAACACCAAAGCCACGTATTTGATGGACACGATGACGGTCAAGGTCCAAAAGAAGATGGACAAGATGCCATAGATGTTGTCAGGTGTGAATTCCACATGACCCGAGCCAAACACCTCTTTCATCGCATACAGCACGCTGGTACCAATGTCGCCGTAAACGACGCCAATCGCGCCTAGGGTGAGCGCCGCAAGCGACGATTTGCCGTGTTGTTCCATCATTGATCTCAGTCGTAGTTTTCTGCTTCAGGGTCCGTGGCTTCGAGCTCGTAACTCGCAGCCAACATGGCCAAGCGGCCAATGACGCCATACATGTAAAAGCGGTTGGGCGTACTCGCACCAGGCTTCATGCCAGGCTGCGGGGTGTGCGCGCTTTGCTCAAAAGCCAAGGGCACAAAGCTGGCACCGGGTGCGTTCAAGTTCTCGTCCACGCCGCGGTCGGCGTGCACGCGGTAGAAACCGCCCACCACGTAGCGGTCCATCATGTAGACCACGGGCTCGGCCACCGCATCGTTCAAGCGCTCGTGCGTGAGCACACCTTCTTGGATGATGACTTGGTTCACTTCTTGACCGTCTTTGACCACGCTCATTTTGTTACGCGTCTTGCGGTTGACGACATCCAAGTCTTTGACATCGCGCACCGTCATAATGCCCATGCCGTAAGTACCGTTGTCGGCCTTGACGATGACGAATGGTTTTTCGTTGATACCGTACTCTTTGTATTTGCGTTTGATCTTGGTGAGCAAAGCATCCACATTGGTCTTCAGGCATTCCATGCCCGTGCCTTCGGCAAAGTTAACTTCGCCGCACTGGTTGAACATGGGATTGATCAGCCATGGGTCGATGCCCAGCAACTTGCCAAAACGCTTAGACACTTCTTCGTAACACTCGAAGTGTTTGCTCTTGCGGCGCACGCTCCAACCCGCATGCAACGGTGGCAACAAATGCTGCTCATGCAAGTCTTCCAAGATGCCAGGAATGCCAGCGCTCAAATCGTTGTTGAGCAAGATGGTGCAAGGGTCAAAGTCCTTGAGCCCCAAGCGATGTTTGCCGCGAATCACAGGCTCCAGCGTGACGCTGTCGCCATTGGGCAAATCAATGGTGGTGTTCTCTTTGATCTCGGGGTTGATCGATCCCACGCGCACATTCAAACCCGCCATGTGGAAGATGCGCTGCAGCTGCGCCACGTTCGACAAGTAGAAGGTGTTGCGTGTGTGGTTCTCGGGAATCAACAACAGGTTGCGCGCTTCGGGGCAGATTTTTTCAATCGCAGCCATCGCGGCCTGTACCGCCAAGGGCAGCATCTCAGGCGTGAGGTTGTTCCAGCCACCTGGGTAGAGGTTGGTGTCTACCGGTGCAAGCTTGAAACCTGCATTGCGAATATCGACCGAGCTGTAGAACGGTGGCGTGTGCTCCATCCACTCCAAACGAAACCACCGCTCAATGGCAGGCATGGAATCGAGGATGCGTTGTTCAAGCTCGTTGATAGGGCCGTTGAGGGCCGTGATGAGGTGTGGAACCATGGTGTCTCGAAAAGTTGAAAGCCATTTTAGGACGTATGGTCCACGCATTCTTTAGAGAGGACACTCTCTAAAAAGCGTGGTTTAAACGCGAATTTCGCCTTGACCCAGCACCACGTATTTCAACGAGGTCAGGCCTTCGATGCCCACAGGGCCGCGGGCGTGGAATTTGTCGGTGGAAATGCCTATTTCGGCACCCAAACCGTATTCAAAACCATCTGCAAATCGGGTGCTGGCGTTGACCATCACGCTGGACGAGTCCACCTCGCGCAAGAAGCGCTGGGCGTGCATGTGGTCGCGCGTGAGGATGGATTCGGTGTGGTGGCTCGAATAATGGTTGATGTGGGCAATGGCTTCGTCCAACCCTGCCACCACTTTGATGCTGATGATGGGGCCCAAATATTCTTCAAACCAATCTTGCTCGGTCGCATCTTTGAGGTGAGCACCTTGGACACTGGCGAGGATGGCCTTGGCTTCTGGAGAGCAGCGCATCTCCACACCTTTGGCTGCAAAGATGGCGCCAATTTTGGGCAAGAACTCGGCGGCGACGCCACGCGCCACCAACAAGCTTTCGCTGGCGTTGCAAGGGCTGTACTTTTGCGTCTTGGCGTTGTCGGCCACGGTCACGGCCATGGCGATGTCGCAAGGGTCGTCCACATAGGTGTGGCAGTTGCCATCCAAGTGTTTGATGACGGGGACTTTGGCATCACGGCTGATGCGCTCAATCAAGCCCTTGCCACCGCGTGGAATGATGACATCCACAAACTCAGGCATGGCAATCAAGTGGCCCACCGCCTCGCGATCGGTGGTTTGCACCATCTGCACAGCGTCAATGGGCAAGCCACTTTCGCTCAGCGCTTGCTGCACCAATTTGGCCAAGGCTTTGTTGGAGTCAATGGCTTCCGAGCCACCGCGCAAGATGCACGCGTTGCCGCTCTTGATGGACAACGAGGCCGCTTCAATCGTCACGTTGGGGCGACTTTCGAAAATCATGCCAAACACGCCCAAGGGCACACGCATTTGCCCCACGCGAATGCCACTGGGTTGCTCTTTCAAACCCGTGATTTCACCAATCACCTCTGGCATGGCCGCGAGCTGTTCGCAGCCTTGTGCGCAGGTTTCCAGCACTTTGGGTGTGAGCTTCAGGCGGTCCACCATGGGGGCGTCAAGGCCCGCAGCCATGGCGCGTTCAATGTCTTTGGCGTTGTCAATTTGCAGCGCGTCGATGTTGTCGCGCAGCAATGCGGCGAGCTTGCGCAGCGCGGTGTTTTTGACGGCGGCAGAGGCTTTGGCCATTTGGGCCGAAGCCGTCTTGGCTTGTGCGCCCAGCGCATGCATGTGGTCAGCCACGTTGAAAGTCGTCATGTGTGTTTTCCTAATTAAGCGTTGCGCGGCATACACGCGCGGCACAAACGCATGGCCAAACGGTGCAGGGCTTGCCAGTTGTCAGCCGGCCACTCTGGCGTTTTCAAACCTTTGACAATGCCGTCGACCTGGTGGGCCGACTGCAACAATTTTTCAAGCATGCCCACACTCAAGCGTGGCAACACGCGTTCAAACAAACGCTCACGCGGGCCCCAAATGCGCTGCTCGCGCAGAGCCATGGGCAAAGCCTTGCCCGATGCGACAGCATCTTTGACGCGCTTCAAGGCACGGATTTCTTCAGCCAGCGTGTAGTGCACCAGCACTTCAGCTTCGCCTTCGGCTTTCAAACCGTCGAGCATGCGCTGCACGCGCAAGGGCTGGCCGCTCAGCACGGCTTCTGAAAGTTTGAACACGTCGTAACGCGCCACGTTCAACACGGCACGCTCGACTTGCTCAAAGCTCAACTCACCTTCTGGGTACAAGAGTGCGAGCTTTTGAATTTCTTGATGCGCGGCCAGCAAGTTGCCTTCCACACGCTCGGCAAAAAACTGCAAGGTGTGTTGCCCCGCTTCGCCAGAGGCTACGCGTTGTTGTTGTGCACTCAAACGCTGTGCAATCCATGTGGGCAAGGCGTGACGCTCAACAGGGTCGACCTGCACGCTGATGCCGTTGTTCTCTAGCGCGCTGAACCAAGCCGAACTTTTGGTGGCTTTGTCCAGACGAGGCAATAGCACGACGGTGAGGGTGCTGTCATTGCCCACGGCCAGTTCGGCAATTTGTTGCAAGGCCGTACTGCCTTCTTTGCCAGGCTTGCCCGAGGGAATGCGGATTTCAATCAGCTGCTTGTCGGCAAACAAGCTCATGGAGCCACCCGCAGCCAACACCTCACCCCAATCGAAATGCGCGCCGGCCACGGTGTACACGCTGCGTTCGGTGTAGCCCTGAGCGCGTGCGGTGTTGCGCAGCGCATCGAGTGCTTCTTGTTGCAACAGCGGCTCGTCACCATGAAAGGTGTAGAGGCTACGCAAACCCTTGCTCGCCTGCGCTTGCAAATGGTTGGCGAATTGGGCGCTGGCGACTTGCATGTTTAGATTTGACGAATCGCGGCCAAGCGGCGTTGCAATTGCAACACCAAGTCGTTTTCCATGTCTTTGTAAAGCAAGGCTTCTTCAGACTCTTTAGACAAGGCGCCGGTTTCATTGAAGTTGATGTCGCGTGTCAGAAAAATCTCTGAATCGGGAATCAGCTCAAAGCCGTTGCGCGAACGCAAGCGAAAGCGGTAACGCAAGCGCAATTGATATTCACGAATAGCACCTGTGGAGGTGCGGCCCACGACCACCTTCTCACGGTATTCAAACAGCTGGTCAAAAATGACCTCCGCACGTTCGATCTGACGTGGATCGGTGATGACCTCGACTTGGCCCGATGACTCCAAGCTGCGCTTGAGTTTCACACCAAACGGCGACGCGACAGGAATGCTGCTGAACAGCGTGCTAAAGGCGTAACGCGGCGGCTTGCGCAGCTCAAAACCACACCCCGCCAGCCCTGCAACGAGGGCGGTAGACATCAACCAAGAACGGCGTGTGGTTTGCATATCAACCTTTAAACAACGATGTTGACCAAGCGACCGGGCACCACGATGACCTTCTTCGGTGCAGCGCCGTTGGCTTGTTTGATGAACGCTTCGGTCGCCAATGCGGCTTGTTCAATTTGCTCTTTGCTAGCGGTAGCGCTGACCAAAACAGAACCACGCAGCTTGCCGTTGATTTGCAGCATCAGCTCCAACTCGTCGCGTTGCAAAGCGCTTTCATCTACTTCAGGCCAAGCGGTGTCCAACAAGTCGCCCAAGCGAGCGGCATAGCCCAACTCAGCCCACAAATTGGCGGCGATGTGCGGGCAAGCTGGGTAGAGCATGCGCAGCAAAACAGACATGCCTTCACAGAGCACGGCGTTGTCACCATCGCTGCCATCGGCCTTGAAATCTTCCAAAGCATTGAGTAACTTCATGCAGCCCGACACCACGGTGTTGTATTGCATGCGGTCGTAGTCGTAGCTGACTTGCTTCAACACCACGTGCATTTCGCGACGCAGGTCAGCGGCTTCTTTGCGGGGCTTGGCGGCGCTCAAGTTGCCAGCGGTGGCGGCCTTGAGCGTAGTTTCGTGCTTGTACGCGAAGTTCCACACACGGCGCAAGAAGCGGTAGCTGCCTTCCACGGCCGCATCGTTCCACTCCAGCGTAGCTTCGGGCGGCGCTGTGAACATGGTGTACAGACGCGCGGTGTCGGCGCCGTAGCGCTCGATCAAGTCTTGCGGATCCACGCCGTTGTTCTTGGACTTGGACATGGTGCCCACGCCTTCGTAGTCGATGGCGGTGCCAACGGGCAACAAACCATCGCTGCTCTCAGCGGCGTTCTTCAACTTGGCACCAATCACTTTGCCAGCATCGTCAAGCACGTGCTCGACATCGTGTGGCCAGAAATAATCTTTGCCCCCCTTGGCGGTGCGGCGCGAGTAAATGTGGTTGAGCACCATGCCTTGCGTGAGCAGCTTGGTGAAGGGTTCGTCCACTTTGACCAGCCCCATGTCGCGCATGACCTTGGTCCAAAAACGTGCGTAGAGCAAATGCAGAATCGCGTGCTCAATACCGCCAATGTATTGGTCCATCGGCGCCCAGTACTGCGCGCCCTCGGCCACCATGGCGTCGGTGTTGGTTGGGTCGCAGTAGCGCATGAAGTACCACGACGAGTCCACAAAGGTGTCCATGGTGTCGGTCTCGCGGCGCGCGGGTTTGCCACACACGGGGCAAGTTACACCGGCATGAAAACCTTCGTGCTTGTGCAAGGGATTGCCAGAACCATCGGGGATGCAGTCTTGCGGCAACACCACGGGCAGGTCTTGTTCGGGCACAGGCACTGCGCCGTGTTCGGCGCAATGGATGATGGGGATTGGGGTGCCCCAGTAGCGCTGGCGGCTGATGCCCCAATCGCGCAGACGCCACGTGGTTTTCTTCTCGCCCAAGCCTTTGGCGGCGAGCAGTTCGGCCACTTTGTTGACGGCTGCTTTTTGGTTCAGGCCATCGAGTTCGCCAGAGTTGATGCACACGCAGCTCTGCTTGTCGCCGTACCACTCTTGCCATTCTTTGTCGCTGAACGCTTGGTCTTTGACGGACACCACTTGTTTGATGGGCAAGTCGTATTTCAAAGCAAACGCAAAGTCACGCTCGTCGTGCGCAGGCACGCCCATCACAGCGCCGTCGCCGTAGGACATGAGCACGTAGTTGCCCACCCACACTTCGACCTTGGCACCCGTCAAAGGGTGCGTCACGAACAAGCCTGTGGGCATGCCCTTTTTCTCTTGCGTGGCCAACTCGGCTTCCGTCGTGCCACCGCTCTTGCATTCTTCGAGGAAGGCTGCCATGGCGGGATTACCCGCCGCAGCGTGCAAAGCCAATGGATGTTCAGCCGCCACCGCGCAGAAAGTGACACCCATGATGGTGTCAGCACGCGTGGTGAACACATACATCTTGCCCTGCTCACCGGCAGGTGAGCTTTCTGATGCTCCAATCAGCGCGCCGTCTGCACTGCGAATGTCGTGCGTGAACGCAAAGCGAACGCCTTCAGATTTGCCAATCCAGTTCTCTTGCATCAAGCGCACTTTGTCGGGCCAGCCGTTCAGCGTGGCCTTGTCGTTGCCAATTTGCACATGGTCCAACAGCTCTTGCGCGTAGCGGGTGATGTCGAGGTAGTAGCCAGGAATTTCGCGCTTCTCAACAGGAGCGCCCGTACGCCAGCCTTTGCCGTCAATCACTTGTTCGTTAGCCAACACGGTTTGGTCAACCGGATCCCAGTTCACCACTTGGGTTTTGCGGTAGGCGATGCCTTTTTCAAGCATCTTCAAGAACAGCCATTGGTTCCACTTGTAGTAGGTCGCATCGCAGGTCGCCACTTCACGTGACCAGTCGATGGCCAAGCCCATCGCCTGCATTTGCTTCTTCATGTAAGCAATGTTTTCGTAGGTCCACTTGGCGGGTGGCACACCGTTTTTGAGGGCGGCGTTTTCAGCAGGCAAACCAAAGGCATCCCAGCCCATGGGCATCAACACATTGAAGCCCTTCATGCGCAGATTGCGCGTGAGCATGTCGTTGATGGTGTAGTTGCGCACGTGGCCCATATGCAGCTTGCCGCTAGGGTAGGGCAGCATGGAGCAGGCGTAAAACTTTTTCTTGGACGCGTCTTCGGTCACGCGGTAGGCGTCGGCTTGGGTCCAAGCGGCCTGAACGGCGCGTTCGACCTCAGTGTGGTTGTATTTGTCTTGCATGGAATCAGTCAGAGAACCCCGCCCACGGCGGAGAGCAACGCCTTTAAAAAGCAAAGGCTGGATAGGCCTAGATTTTAGGCCTTGGTTGAGGGGAAATCAGGGCGTCACCGGCGGCTGTTTGCGCTCGGTCACAAAGCCAATGCGGTTCATGCCCGCTTGCTGGGCGAGGCCCATGACTTCGACCACTTTGCCGTAGGGCACGCGCTCGTCGGCGCGCAGCTGGACTTCGGGCAATTCGCCGTGGTCCATCGCCAAAGCCTTGGAGGCTTGGGCGTTGAGGCTGCGTTTGAGATCATCCAACGAGGTCGCCTTGTCATCCAAATACACCACGCCTTTGGCGTCGATGCTGAGTTTGACAAAGCGCGGCGGCGCGGTGCTGGCCTGCGCCCCATCCGTTTTGGGTAAATCGAGCTTCAAAGCGCTGACCATCAAAGGGGCGGTGATGATGAAGATGACCAGCAACACCATCATCACATCGACCAACGGGGTGACGTTGATGTCGCTCATGGGCGTTTGGCCCGGCGTGCGCTCAAAACGTCCGAAAGCCATCAGAGCTCTCGCAGGTCGTGGGCAAAGCCTTCTAGCTCTTGCTCCAAGCGGTTGATCACGCGGCCCATCACGTTAAAAGCCAACACAGCAGGCAAAGCCACGGCCAAGCCTGCCGCAGTCATCACCAAAGCCTCGCCCACAGGACCGGCCACACGTTCAATCGTGAGATGACCAGCCGTGGCAATGCCGGTGAGCGCGTGATAAATCCCCCACACGGTTCCTAGCAAACCCACAAACGGTGCGGTAGAACCAACGGTGGCCAGCAACACTTGGCCCGACTGCAAACGGTGCAACACGGCATGCAAAGCATCGCGCAACACGCGTGTGCGCTGCGCCGACACATCGCCCTGCGCGCCCAGCGTACCGGGCATGAGTTGTTGGTTGGCTTGCGCCAGAGGTAGCAACACGGCTGTGCGCTCGACCGAAGCCAAGGCTTGTATGCCTTGCGGCACATCACGCGCTTGCCAGAAGGCGGCCTTGCCATGGGACACATCTGCACTCACGCGGTGCAGCAACCAAGCCTTGTAAAAAATCACCGTCCAACTGGCCACGGACATGGCCAACAAGGCCAAAGCCAAGGTGGCGCTAAGCGCATCACCTTGCAAAGCAGCGGCGAAGAAGTCCATAAAAATTAGCGCAGGTTCAACACGTCAAACATGTCGAACAAACCCTTGCTCTTGCCCGCCAAGAAACTGGCAGCGCGCAAGCTGCCTTGGGCGTAAGTGGCACGGCTGGAAGACTTGTGTGTGATTTCAATGCGCTCGCCAATGCCTGCGAACAACACGGTGTGGTCGCCCACGATGTCACCACCGCGGATGGTGGAGAAACCGATGGTGGAAGGGTCACGTTCGCCGGTGTGGCCGTAGCGTTCGTACACGGCGCAGTCTTTGAGATCGCGGCCGATGGCATCAGCAATTACCTCGCCCATTTTCAAAGCAGTGCCAGAGGGGGCATCCACCTTGTGGCGGTGATGGGCTTCGATGATTTCAATGTCGTAGCCGGTAGGCATAGCTTGCGCAGCCATTTGCAAGAGCTTCAAGGTCACGTTCACACCCACGCTCATGTTGGGCGCCATGACAATGGCGATGTCTTTGGCTGCGTCAGCGATTTCTGCTTTTTGCTCATCCGTAAAACCCGTGGTGCCAATGACCAACTTGACGCCCAATTCACGACAAATTTTCAAATGCGCCAAGGTGCCTTCGGGGCGCGTGAAGTCAATCAACACGTGGCTGTTTTGCAAACCCTTGCGCACATCGGCTTCAATGTTCACGCCGCTGGCTTGACCTAAAAAGCCAGTCGCATCGTTGCCAATGCCAGGGCTAGACGGCACATCCAAAGCGCCAGCCAGCATGCACGTGGGGTCGTTGCGGACGGCCTCAATCAGCATGTGGCCCATGCGGCCGCTGGCACCAGCGATGGCAATTTTCAAAATATCAGGAGATTGGGCCATGGTGTAGAGGCGCTTTCAATAATCAACGAGCCGCGTTTTCAAGCGACGGGTAAGAAACAGGGGCAGCAGGCGCTGCGGGCTGAGCTGTGCCTGCTGCAGGTGCAGGCTTGGCTGGGAATTTGGCCAAATCAGCCTCGCTCGCTTTGAACTCGGGCAGCTTGGTTGGGGGGCGACGGTTGTCGAGCTTGGCAGCAAACTCTGCTTCCGTGGGCAGTTGATCGCCCTCGATGCGCTCAAGCGCATCACCTTTGAAGAAGACGCTGAAGCGGCGCTGTTGAGGCTCAGACCCTTGACGGCGAATGGTGAAGGCGTAATCCCAGCGGTCCGCATGGAACAAACTGGTGACCAAAGGCGTACCCAACACATCGCGTACTGCTTGACGGGGCATACCGGCGCGCAAGGCTTGTACTTGCTCGCGAGAAACAAAATTGCCTTGCACGACTTCGGGCTTGTAAATCAGACTGCTTGAACAGGCCGTGAGCCCGAGGCCCGCGACCACACAAGCAAGCATCACCAAGCGGCGTTGTTGATGCAAAAATTCTGGGACATTTCGACAGGATTCAAACATGGTGTGAAAGGCCGAATGAGGCGCTAAGGCTATGATTCGTTCATTGTAGCGGTGGGCCTGTTTCCACTGCCGAGCGAAAGACACAATGGCACATCCAGACGACCTCAAAAGCATTGGCCTCAAAGCCACCGCACCTCGCCTGAAAATTTTGGAAATCTTCCAGCAAGGCACGCAACGGCACATGACGGCCGAAGACGTGTATCGCCATTTGCTGCTGCAAAACATGGACATTGGTATCGCCACGGTTTACCGCGTCTTGATGCAGTTTGAGCAGGCCGACATTTTGAAACGCAGCCACTTTGAGAGCGAACGTGCGGTGTACGAGCTCAACGAGGGCGAACACCACGACCATTTGGTGTGCCTAGACTGTGGTCGTGTAGAAGAATTTCACGATGAAGAAATCGAAGCCTTACAGATCAAAGTGGCCAAGCGCCATGGATTCGAAATTGCAGACCATGCGCTCAGTCTGTATGCCCACTGCGTGAAAAAGAATTGCGAACACCGCCCTACGGGCAAGTAAGACTTAGCCTTGCAACATGGCACGCTGATGGCGTGCGATGAATTCCTGGTACGTATCGACACCGCGCAACTGCAAAATTGAGTTACGCACCGCCGCTTCAACCAACACCGCAATGTTGCGGCCGGCCACCACTTGAATCACAACCTTGCGCACGGGCACACCCAGCACATCTTGGGTCAGAGGCTCGTGAGGCAAACGTTCGTAATCGCGCTCCAAGGTTTCTTTGCGCACCAAATGCACGATGAGTTTCAAGCGCATCTTGCGACGTACCGCGGTTTCGCCAAAGATGGCGCGGATGTCGAGCAAACCAATGCCACGCACTTCCAGCAAGTTTTGCAGCAACTCGGGACAACGGCCTTCGATGGTGGTTTGGTTGATGCGATACAAATCCACTGCGTCGTCCGCCACCAAACCATTGCCACGCGAAATCAACTCGAGGCCCAACTCGCTTTTGCCCAAACCAGACTCGCCTGTGATCATCACACCCAAACCCAGAATATCCATGAACACGCCGTGCATGGTGGTGCGGTCGGCGAAATGCTTGGACAAATAGGCGCGCAACAAATCAATGACGAATGCGGCTGATTCATGCGTGGCAAACAGTGGGATTTGAGCCCGCTCGCACATCGAAACCAGCGCTTCAGAGGGCTGTTGACCGTCAGCCAACACCAACACAGGGGGCTCTAAAGTGACGATGCGAGCAATGCGACGGGCGCAATCTTCAGGACTGGCTTTGCTAACGTAATTGGCTTCGCGCTCGCCCATCACTTGCACGCGATAGGGATGGATGTAGTTGAGGTAACCCACCAAATCGGCGCCAGAACGGGCGCTGCGGACAGCGACTTCGTCAAAGTGGCGCTCTGAAGCACCTAGGCCCGCAATCCATTCCCAGCGCAGTCGGCCGCGAAAAGCTTCAAACAGCACATCCGCGCTGATGACGGAAGGCCTCACGACTGCACCGCGTTCCAGGTGGCGATGATGCGGTGGAGTTCCGTCGCATCATCACAGGTTTTGATTTTTTCGCGCAAGCCCGTGTCGCTGAGCAATTCAGCGATTTCAGACAGAATTTCAAGGTGCTTTTGCGTCGATGCTTCTGGCACCAACAAAAAGATTAGCAAGCTCACGGGCTGCTCATCTGGAGCATCAAAGCCAATCGCCTTGTCTAGCTGAAACACTGCCGCCATGGGCGACTTCAAGCCTTTGATACGGCCGTGTGGAATCGCCACACCGTGTCCTAAGCCGGTAGAGCCCAAACGCTCGCGCGCAAACAAGCTCTCAGCCACCAACGCGCGGTTGAGGCCATGCAGGCCCTCAAATAACAAGCCCGCCTCTTCAAAGGCGCGCTTTTTGCTGGTGACCTCGACACGCACAAGCACTTGTGCGGCAGGAAGAATGGAAGCTAGGCGATTCATGATTGAGCGCAGATTATGCACCTACAAAATAACAAGGCCTTAAACGACAAAACCGCCAATTCATGGCGGTTTTGAGAAGTTTCTGCAAGATTACATCAGACGCTTTGGGCTCTCATGGTGATGGTTTTGCAAACGGTCTTTGTGCTTGACCACCTGCCGATCCAATTTGTCCATCAGTTCATCCACAGCCGCATACATATCTTCGTGTGCGCTTTCGGCAAACATATCGTTTCCCTTCACGTGGATATTGCATTCCGCTTTTTGACGACGCTCTTTCTCGGTTTGGTTCTCAATGCTAAGCAGCACCTTCACGTCCACCACTTGATCAAAATGTCGGGTAATACGGTCTAACTTACCTTCGACATAAGTGCGCAAGGCGGGCGTTACTTCAAGATGGTGACCACTGATCGTCAAGTTCATAAAAAACCTCCATTGGTGAGTTAGCGCTTTTACTATGCGCCGGCCTTCAGAAAAAGGCAATGGGGGCAGATCAAAATCCACGCAAAAACACCCTACGGAAAACCCCTAGAGTGCGCCAAGGCGGTGCGATAATCCGGCTCTCATCAACAGCGGAGCTATCTCCTTGGAAACCTACCCTAGTCGGTAGCTTTCGGATCGCATCAGGCCTCTCAAGCGCCGCGCGAATTCGAAAGCTGCATTTTTCACCCTTCGAATTTCTGTGCCCCACGCGCAAGGACTGCCATGCTCAATATCTTCACGCTGGCCAACGGTCGTCTCTTTCAAGAAGAGATTGAATCGCTGGAAGAACTCTCCAAATTCCAACCCATCTGGGTTGACCTCGAAGCGCCCACGCTTGAGGAAAAACGCTGGATCAAACAATACTTTGAGCTCTCCATCCCAGAAGATGCGATGGACGAAGACATTGAAGAATCCGCCCGCTTCTATGAAGAAGACAACGGCGAATTGCACATCCGCAGTGACTTTTTGATCGCCGATGAAGACGAACCCCGCACCGTGCGCGTGGCGTTCATCTTGAACCAAAACAACGCCTCGCTGCGCAGCCGTGGTGTGTTGTTCTCGATTCACGATGAAGACGTGCCTGTGTTCCGCCTGCTGCGCATGCGTGCCCGACGTGCACCCGGTTTGATTGAAGACGACAAAGACGTTTTGCTCAAACTCTTCGATGCCGACGCCGAATACTCCGCCGACACGCTCGAAGGCATTTACGACCAGCTCGAGAAATCCGGCAAGCTTGTGTTGTCTGAAGACGTGACTGACGAACTGGCGGGCGAAGTGCTGGGTGCCATCGCACGTCAAGAAGACTTGAACGGCCGCATTCGCCGCAACGTCATGGACACCCGCCGTGCGGTGAGCTTCATGATGCGCTCGCGCATGCTCAATGCTGACCAATTTGAAGAAGCGCGGCAAATCTTGCGCGACATCGAGTCGCTGGACAACCACACGGCCTTCTTGTTCGACAAGATCAACTTCTTGATGGATGCGACCGTGGGTTTCATCAACATCAACCAGAACAAGATCATCAAGATTTTCTCGGTGGCCAGCGTCGCTTTGCTGCCACCCACCTTGATCGCGAGCATCTACGGCATGAACTTCCAATACATGCCCGAGCTCGACAAAACTTGGGGCTATCCGATGGCCTTGGGCTTGATGATTGCCAGCGCCTTGGTGCCTATGTGGTACTTCCGCAAGCGCGGCTGGCTCAAGTAATCAAGCCGCCAACGTAGACAGCAGGCGGTCAAGCACCGCCACGCTGTAGCGGCTGGCGATGCTTTGAATAAATCTCGGAAAGTCCACATGCGCCGTATCGTCGGCACGGTCTGAAATGGTGCGTACAGCAGCCAAGGGCACGCCGTAGTCGTGGCACACCTGCGCCATCGCGGCACACTCCATCTCCACCGCCAAAGCATCAGGCAGCTCACGCTGCAAGGCTTGGCTCTCCACCGTTTGCGACACAAATCGATCGCCACTGGCAATCAAGCCTTGGTGCACTTGGGCGTTTGGTAGATCTAAGTTCAACCACTCGGTTGAGGGCAATGTGACCAACATGTCTTGCATGGCCAATGGTGCGGCTAACGCCAAGGCGTTGCTCAAAGCGGCATCGGCAGCAAAACGTGTCATGCCCGTCAATGGCACCTCATGGCGCGGGAACAAGGGCGAGGCATCCATGTCGTGCTGAATGAACTCACGCGCCACCACAAGATCACCCACCTTCACCTGAGGGGCTAAACCACCCGCCACACCGGTGAAGACGATACGAGTCACACCAAAACGTTCAATCAGGGTTGTCGCCGTTGTCGCTGCAGCCACCTTGCCGATGCGCGAGAGCACGGCTACCACCTCGTGGCCGTGCCAGTGACCCACCCAAAACTCACGGCCAGCCACCACGGTTTTTTGCTCGTCGGGCATGCGTGCCAGCACCGCCGCCAGTTCTTCGTGCATGGCGCTGACCAGCGCGATGCGACTCATGCGGTTTTTTGATCGCGCAGTTCGCGGCGCAATACTTTGCCCACGGGTGTTTTAGGCAACTCGGTTCGGAACTCCACCACGCGTGGCATTTTGTAACCCGTCAAGTTGTGGCGGCAATGTTCCAGCACTTGTGTTTCGGTGAGTGCTGGGTCTTTCTTGACCACCACCAACTTGACCGCTTCGCCCGAGCGCTCATCGGGAATGCCAATCACCGCGCACTCCAACACACCAGGCAAACCAGCTACCACTTCTTCCACCTCATTGGGGTAGACGTTGAAGCCGCTCACCAAAATCATGTCCTTTTTGCGATCGACGATGCGGAAATAACCACGCTCATCCATCACGCCTACATCGCCAGATTTGAAGAAGCCATCAGCGGTCATCACGCGCGCAGTTTCATCAGGGCGTTGCCAGTAACCGGCCATCACTTGTGGGCCTCGAATGGCAATTTCACCGGGGGTACCCACGGGCACTTCGTTACCCTCGTCGTCGATGATTTTCATCTCAGTGCTGGGCAATGGCACGCCAATCGATCCTGTGAACACCTTGCTGGTCACAGGGTTGCTGCTAGCGGCGGGACTGGTTTCAGACAAACCATAGGCTTCGCAAATCGGGCAACCCGTTTTTTCAAGCCACAGTTTGGCCACAGGGCCTTGCACGGCCATGCCGCCGCCCAGTGACACTTGCAAATGCGACCAGTCGACCTTGTTGAAGTCGGGATGGTTCGCCAGCGCATTGAACAGCGTATTGACCGCGGGGAAGATGTGAAAACGATGCTTGGTCAGCTCTTTGATCACCGCTGGCAAATCGCGCGGATTGGGAATGAGCACCGAGCAACCACCCATGCGCATGCACGACATCAGGTTCACGTTGAATGCGAAGATGTGATACAGCGGCAGCGCGCAAATGAAGGTGGGAATTTCGTTGGCCGGAATGCGCCTGAGCGCAGGACCACACCACTCCGAGGCTTGCAACATGTTGGCTACCAAGTTGCGGTGCAACAGCTCCGCACCTTTCGCCACACCGGTGGTGCCGCCTGTGTATTGCAACACGGCCAAGTCATCCCCGTGAATTTCGGGCAAGGTCAATGTGCAGCGCTCACCGTGAGCCAGGGCTTCATTGAAACGCACAGCCGTAGGCAGCTCAAACGCAGGCACCATTTTTTTGATGTTGCGCACCACATGATTCACCAAGGTTCCTTTGAGCCAACCTAGGCGGTCACCCATGGCACACAGCACCACATGCTTGATCGGGGTGTGTGCCAAGCAATCTTGCAAAGTAGCACCGAAATTTTCGAGCACCACGATGGCTTTGGCATCGGCGTCTTTGAGTTGCGCTTCTAATTCACGTGCTGTGTACAACGGGTTGATGTTGACCACCACAAAGCCTGCGCGCAACACCGCGGCGACAGCAATCGGGTACTGCAACACATTGGGCAACATGATGGCCACGCGGTCACCAAACACCAAGCCCAAGCTTTGCAGATACGCCGCAAACACTTGACTCAAGCGATCCAGCTCTTTATAGCTTAGACCACGCCCCAAGAAACTGAAAGCGGTGCGATCACCGTATTGGCGAAAGCTTTCTTGCATCAAGTCCACCAATGAGCTGTACGCGGTGGTATCAATTTCTGCAGGCACGCCCTCAGGGTAGGCGCTTAACCAAGGCTTCTGTGTGGAGTTCATTCAATCGCTTTCACCATGTCTTCAACCACCTTCTTGGCGTCTCCAAACACCATCATGGTTTTGTCCATATAAAACAGTTCGTTGTCCAAGCCCGCATAACCCGACGCCATCGATCGCTTGTTCACAATCACCGTCTTGGCTTTGTAGGCTTCCAAAATTGGCATGCCGTAAATTGAGCTGCCTTTCTCCAACGCCGCGGGGTTCACCACGTCGTTCGCACCCAAAACGATGGCCACATCCACTTGGCCGAATTCGCCGTTGATGTCTTCCATCTCAAACACTTGGTCGTAAGGTACCTCTGCCTCGGCCAACAACACGTTCATGTGGCCAGGCATACGACCTGCCACAGGGTGAATCGCATACTTCACGTTGATGCCTTTGTGCATCAGCTTCTCGGCCAGTTCGTTCACCGCATGCTGCGCACGCGCCACAGCCAAACCATAGCCGGGCACGATCACCACGGACTCGGCGTTGCCCAAGATGTAGGCCGCGTCATCCGCGCTGCCACTTTTCACGGGGCGTTGCTCTTGTGCGCCAGCCACGGCCGTGACCGCCTCAGCACCAAAACCACCCAAAATGACGCTGAAGAACGAGCGGTTCATGGCTTTGCACATGATGTAGCTCAAAATCGCACCCGAGCTACCCACCAAGCTACCCGCGATGATGAGCATGCTGTTGTTAAGCGAGAAACCAATACCTGCTGCCGCCCAGCCCGAATAGCTGTTGAGCATGGACACCACCACCGGCATATCTGCACCGCCAATCGGAATGATGATGAGCACGCCCATCACAAACGACAAGGCCAGCATGGCGAAGAAAGCGGTCCAGCTCTCTGTCATCACAAACATCAAGCCCAAACCAATCGTCACCAAACCCAGCACGAGGTTGAGCATGTGCTGACCGGCGAAGCTAACTGGCGTGCCTTGGAACAAACGGAACTTGTATTTGCCCGAGAGTTTGCCAAACGCAATGACTGAACCGCTGAAGGTGATCGCACCAATCGCAGCACCGAGGAACAACTCCAAACGGTTGCCAGCGGGGATGGGGAAGCGCTGCATCATTTCAGTGATGACCCAGCCAGAAGTTGTTTGCACTTTGGTGATCAACTCTTGCGGCGCAGGCGTGATGCCAAACGCCCAAGGCTCGGCCACCGCCGCCACACCGATGAACACCGCCGCTAAACCGATCATGCTGTGCATGAAGGCCACCAGTTCTGGCATCTTGGTCATCTCGACGCGTTGCGCCATGATCGTGCCAGCACCGCCGCCGACCACGAGTCCCGCCAGCACCCACCCCATGCCCATGCTGGAGCCCGACAGCTTGATGATCAACGCTGCCGTGGTGAGCACCGCAATCGTCATGCCCGTCATGCCAAACACGTTGCCGCGAATCGAGGTGGTGGGGTGGCTCAAACCTTTGAGCGCTTGAATGAAACACACACTCGCCACCAAGTACATCAAGGTGACGAGGTTCATTGAAACAAAGTCCATGTTCATGCTTTGTCTCCTGCAGTTGCCTTAGCTGGTTTGTCTTTTTTCTTGAACATTTCCAACATGCGGCGCGTGACCATGAACCCGCCAAACACGTTGACCGCGGCCAACGCCACAGCCAACACGCCCATGGTTTTACCCAGCGTGGTTTCAGTCATGGCAGCGGCCAGCATGGCGCCCACAATGACGATGGCCGAAATGGCGTTGGTCACCGCCATCAGCGGCGTGTGTAGCGCAGGCGTGACCGTCCACACCACGTGGTAGCCCACGTAGATGGCGAGCACAAAAATAATCAGGTTGACGAGGGTGGGAGAGACTGCATCCATGTTGTTGTTCCTCGTTTTATTTCTTCACCACCACGCCGTCGCGGGTGACAAGACAAGCCGCCACGATGTCATCTTCTAGGTCGATGTGCAAGGCGCCTTCTTTGTTGATGACCAGCTTTAAGAAGTCGAGCACATTGCGGGCATACAACGCACTGGCGTCTGCTGCCACCAAGGCGGGCAAGTTGGTCTCGCCCACAATCGTCACGCCATGCTTGACAACCGTCTTGCCTGCTTCAGTCAGCGGGCAGTTGCCATCGGTGCCGTTGGCACCTTTGCCTGCGGCGATATCAATGATGACGGCGCCGGGCTTCATGGCTTTGACCATGTCCTCTGTCACCAACACAGGCGCTGCGCGACCAGGAATGAGCGCCGTGGTGATGACGATGTCTGCCAACGCCACGCGCTTGGCCACTTCCACCTTTTGGCGATCGAGCCAGCTTTGCGGCATGGGGCGGGCGTAGCCGCCCACGCCTTCGGCGGCGTCTTTTTCGTCTTGGCTTTCAAACGGCACGTCGATGAACTTCGCGCCCAGGGACTCCACTTGTTCTTTCACGCTAGGGCGCACATCGGTGGCTTCAATCACCGCACCCAAGCGCTTGGCTGTGGCAATCGCTTGCAAACCCGCCACGCCCACACCGAGGATGACCACACGTGCGGCTTTGACCGTGCCCGCCGCTGTCATTAACATGGGGAAGAAGCGTTGGTATTTGTCTGCCGCCAGCATGACGGCCTTGTAGCCTGCGATGTTGGCTTGAGAAGACAACACGTCCATGCTTTGTGCACGGGTGGTGCGTGGGGCGGCTTCGAGGGCAAAACCTGTGGCGCCTGCTGTGGCCAAGCGGTGCAAGCCCTCTGCATTGAAGGGTTCCAACATGCCGACCACGGTGCTGCCAGCTTTGATACTGGAAGCTTCTGCCGCTTCAGGCGCACGAACCTTGAGCACCAAGTCACAACCCCATGCGTGGGCCGCATCCACCACCTCGGCGCCGACTGCGGCATAGGCCGCGTCTGGCACGCTGGCGTTGACACCGGCGCCTACTTGTACGCGAACGGTATGTCCTTGGGATATGAGTTTCTTAGCCGTCTCGGGCGTCACCGCCACGCGGGTCTCACCTGCCGTCTTCTCGGCGGGAACACCAATCAACATGCGCTTCTCCTCGTATGAGTACTTATTTTTGTCAGAGTCCTGCAAGGTTACACGACTTTGTAAAGGCAACAGAAGCGGACTTACCCGAAAGATAATGCGCGAATGAATAAACGTTGGAAGCCCAGTGTCACCGTCGCCGCCATCATCGAGCGCGAGGGCCGTTACCTCCTCATTGAAGAACACACACCCGAAGGGTTGCGTCTGAACAATCCAGCAGGTCACCTCGATGCGGGTGAATCACCTGAAGAGGGTTGCGCCCGCGAAGCACTGGAAGAAACCACCTACACCTTTCAACCAACGGCGATGGTCGGCATCTACATGTCGCGCCTACTTCGCACCGCTCGTGAAGGCCGCGCAGCTGAAGACGTGACCTATATGCGTTTGGCCTATTGCGGCCAACTGGGTGAGCAAGTGCAAGGCGCCAAGCTAGACCAAGGCATCGTGCGCACCTTGTGGATGACGCCTGACGAAATTCGCGCCAATGTGCACCGCCTGCGCAGCCCGCTGGTGTTGCGCTGCATGGAAGACCACTTAGCAGGCCAGCGATTTCCGATGAACCTCATCTACACCGACGCCAGCGTGGTCAATCTCGCAAAGGGATAATTGCCGCATGGCAAATAACAAACGTGTGGTGGTGGGCTTGAGCGGCGGCGTGGATTCGGCCGTCAGCGCCTACCTGTTGAAACAACAAGGCTATGACGTCGTCGGCATTTTCATGAAGAACTGGGAAGACGATGACGACAGCGAATTCTGCTCGTCCAACATCGACTTCGTGGACGCTGCGGCCGTGGCCGATGTGATTGGCATTGAGATTGAACACGTCAACTTTGCCGCTGAATACAAAGACCGCGTGTTCGCGGAGTTCTTGCGCGAGTACCAAGGTGGTCGTACGCCCAACCCCGACATTTTGTGCAACGCTGAAATCAAGTTCAAAGCGTTCTTAGACCACGCTATGCGCCTAGGCGCTGAAAAAATTGCCACGGGCCATTACTGCCGCGTGCGTGAAATGGATGGTGAGTTTCAACTGCTTAAAGGCTTGGATCCCAGCAAAGACCAAAGCTATTTTTTGCATCGATTGAACCAAGCGCAGTTGTCTAAAACCTTGTTTCCCGTGGGCGAGTTGCACAAAACCGAGGTGCGCCGCATTGCCGATGAAATTGGCTTGCCCAACGCCAAGAAGAAAGACTCCACCGGCATTTGCTTCATCGGTGAACGCCCTTTCCGCGAATTCTTAAATCGCTACATCGCCAACGAACCCGGCCCCATCAAAGACGAGCGCGGCCGCAAGATTGGCACACATGTGGGTTTGAGTTTTTACACACTCGGTCAACGCCAAGGTTTGGGTATTGGTGGCCTCAAAGAAAAAGGTGCTCAGCGCGGTGGCGGCGAACACCATCCATGGTTTGTCGCTCGCAAAGATTTGGCCACCAACACTTTGTACGTGGTGCAAGGCCATGACCATCCTTGGTTGCTTTACGGCTCATTGCATGCCGACGACTTGAGCTGGTGCGCCCCGCATCAACCAGCCCCCGGGCGCTACGCTGCGAAAACCCGCTATCGCCAAGCCGATGCCCCCTGCGCGCTGAGCTACAACGACGAAGGCGAGCTGGTGCTCGCCTTTGATGACCCTCAGTGGGCCGTCACACCCGGCCAATCGGCTGTGTTGTATGACGGTGAGGTGTGTTTGGGCGGCGGGGTCATTGCCAGCGCTGCAGCGCTGAACACAACCCTCGCCTAACTGCGCAACGCAGCGACGCGCTTACTTGGCAGCGTCAGCTTTAGGAGCGGCTTCGGTCTTCTTACCGCCTTCGGCTTTTTTCGCGGCCTTCTTTTCTTGGCCGAGGTGCTTGCCTTCGTTCTTCACTGCAGGTGCGGCTTCAGCCTTGGCGGCAGAGGCGGGCGTGGCAGGGGTTGCTGGTGTCGCCGGTGCCGCAGGCGTCACGGCAAAAGCCGCGGCAGAAAATGCACCAACGATCAAAGTGGCAATCAGCTTGTTCATATAAATTCCTTTACGGTGGTTGAACAACTCCAACATCGGAGTGAACATTCAACGGCAAGGAAGACACAGTTGTTGACGCAAATATTTAAATATTTTGGTCAACGTTTTTGCACGCATTTCGTTACGCCTCGCGCACGGGCGTAAAAAAACCGACTGGCTTTCGCGAGTCGGTTTCTTGTTGCATGCTGCGTTCGCAGATCAGAACGGGATGTCGTCATCCATGTCGTCAAAGCCACCCTTAGCAGGGGCTGCAGGGCGTTGCGCTGCAGGCGCAGCGGCGCGAGGAGCTGCCGCTGGGCGGCTATAGCCACCGCCGCCTTCTTCGCCACCACCGCTGGGGCCGCCCATGCCTTCACGGCCGCCCAAGAGTTGCAATTCAGTGGCAATGATGTCCACGGTGTTTTTCTCCACGCCTGTGGTTTTGTCGGTGTACACGCCATATTTCAAGCGGCCTTCCACGTAGATAGGACGGCCTTTTTTGACGTATTCGCCAGCGATTTCGGCCAAGCGGTCATAAAACGTGACGCGGTGCCACTGTGTGTCTTCAATCATCTCGCCGCTGTTTTTGTCTTTGCGGCGGCTCGATGTGGCCACGCTCACGTTGGCCACGGCTTGGCCGCTGGGCAGATAGCGTACTTCGGGGTCGCGGCCACAGTTGCCGACGAGGATGACTTTGTTAACGGATGCCATGGGTAAATTCCTCCAGATAGGGGCTAATTATGGGGTCTTTGCGGAATGGGCTGGACGCTTGGGCGCAACCATGGGCCAAGCTACCACCAGCCACAGCACCATGAGTGCCGCGCAAGTTAAAAACAGGCCTTGTGTGCCGTAGCTTTTGACGAGTTGACCACCCATCACGCCACCCGCAAAAAAGCCCAACGACTGCAAGGTGTTGTAAACGCCCATGGCCGCGCCACGCGACGAAGCCGGTGCAATGCGCGACACCAAACTGGGCTGCGTGGCTTCCAACACGTTGAAGCCACAAAAAAACGCAAACAACAACCAGGCCAAGCAGAGAACGCTGGGCGCACCAGACGACACCCACAGCAACGCCACTTGCACCAAAGCAATCAAAGCAATCGCGCTTAAAAACACCGCGCGTAAATAGCCACGACGCTCCAGCGGAAACACACCGCCCATCAACACAAACGAGCCCAGCACGGCTGGCAAATAAATTTGCCAGTGGTCGTCCTTGCCCAAACCGGCTTGCACCAAGAACGCAGGAATCGCCACCCACATGGCCAGCTGCACCGCGTGCAACACAAACACACCGATGTTCAGACGCAGCAGCGCGGGGCTAGACAACACTTGGCGCAGGCCACCACGGGCAGCATCTTTGTGCACCACCGGCTCAGGTGGCACCACCCACACCATCACGGCCGTGCCCAGCAGCGCCAGCACTGCCGTCAACACAAACAAACCCGACAAACCAATGTGCGCCGCAATCACGGGCGACACCACCAGCGACAAGGCAAACATCAGCCCAATGCTCGCGCCCACCAAGGCCATCGCTTTGGTGCGCACGGTGTCGCGGGTGAGGTCGGCCAACAAGGCCGTGACAGCGGCAGACACCGCGCCGGCCCCTTGCACCGAGCGGCCCACCAACAAACCCGTCAAGGTGTCGGCACTGCCAGCGATCAAGCTGCCCAAGGCAAACACCAGCAAGCCAAAAATAATCACCCGCTTGCGGCCCAAGCGGTCAGACGCCATGCCAAACGGGATTTGCAAAATGCCTTGCGTCAGGCCATAGATGCCCATGGCCAAGCCAATCAGCGCGGGGTCATCTCCGCCCGGGTACTTGCGCGCTTCCAGCGCAAACACGGGCAACACCAAAAACAAGCCCAACATGCGCAAGGCAAAGATGGACGCCAACGAGCCACTGGCGCGCAACTCGGTGCGCGTCATGGTGGGGCTATCGTCTAGCGTGGGGTCGGGGGTTAAGTTGATCGTCACAGCCTGCCATTGTCCCGCATTCCTGGCTAAGTCGGCCCGTCGCCACTATCATGGCGGGTTGCCCTTTATTTGACTGACCCGTGAACAAACCCACTGACGGCGCCTATCTTGGCCAAGCCATGAACCATCCTTCTGCCATGCGAAACATCAGCATTCGCGGGGCGCGCACGCACAACCTGAAGAACATCGACCTCGACATTCCGCGTAACCAGCTGGTGGTCATCACGGGTTTGTCGGGCTCGGGCAAATCGAGCCTCGCGTTTGACACGTTGTATGCCGAAGGCCAACGCCGTTATGTAGAAAGCCTCTCGGCCTACGCCCGCCAGTTTTTGGGCCGCTTGGACAAGCCCGATGTGGACCTGATTGAGGGCCTGTCGCCCGCCATCAGCATTGAGCAAAAAGCCACCAGCCACAACCCGCGCTCCACGGTGGGCACGGTGACCGAGATTCACGACTACCTGCGCTTGCTGTTTGCCCGCGCAGGCACGCCCTATTGCCCCGACCACAACTTGGCGCTGCAAGCACAAAGCGTGTCGCAAATGGTGGATGCCGTCATGGCCCTGCCCGAAGACACCAAGCTCATGCTGCTCGCACCCATCGCGCGCAACCGCAAGGGCGAGTACAGCGAAATCTTCACCCAGCTGCAAGCGCAGGGCTATGTGCGTTTTCGCATCGAAGGCAAGGTGTACGAATACGACGAGCTGCCCGAGTTGAAGAAAACCGAGAAGCACGACATCGACGTAGTGGTGGACCGCATCAAGGTACGCCACGAAGCGCCAGCGGCTCCCGCCCCTGTGGCAGCGCCCAGCATTGGCGACATTGCCGTGGCCGCACCGCCGCCCGGTTTGCGCCAGCGTTTGGCAGAAAGCTTTGAAGCCGCCTTGCGTTTGGCCGAAGGCCGCGCCATCGCGCTGGAGATGGACACAGATGTGGAACACGCGTTCAACGCCAAGTTTTCTTGTCCGCAGTGCACGTATTCCATCAGCGAGCTCGAACCCCGTTTGTTCTCGTTCAACTCGCCCGTGGGCGCTTGCCCCTCGTGCGATGGATTGGGTCACCAAGACTATTTCGACCCCGCACGCGTGGTGGCGTTTCCGTCACTCAGCCTTGGCAGCGGCGCCATCAAAGGCTGGGACCGCCGCAACGCGCATTACTTCACGATGCTGGAGAGCTTGGCCAAACACTACAAGTTTGACCTCGACGCGCCGTATGAAGACCTGAGCCCCGAGACACGCCAAGTGCTGTTGTATGGCTCGGGCGAAGAAGAAATCAAATTCAACTACAGCCTCGAATCCGGCGGCAAAAAGCTAAGCAAGAAACACCCCTTTGAAGGCATCTTGGTCAACATGGAGCGCCGCTACCGCGAGACCGACTCCACCGTAGTCCGCGAAGACCTCTCACGCTACCGTGGCGTGCGTGCCTGTACATCGTGCGGCGGCACACGCCTGCGTCGCGAAGCGCGCAATGTGCGCATTGGCGAAGGCGAACAAATGCGCGGGATTTTTGACATCAGCCACACCACGCTGGGCGAATGCTTTGGCTACTTCAACACCTTGCAACTGCAAGGCGCCAAAGCCGAGATTGCCGACAAAGTGGTGCGCGAAATTGCCTCTCGCTTGAAGTTCCTCAACGACGTGGGCTTGAACTACCTCAGCCTCGACCGCAGTGCCGACACGCTGTCGGGTGGCGAAGCACAGCGCATTCGTTTGGCCAGCCAAATTGGCTCGGGCCTGACGGGTGTGATGTACGTGCTCGACGAGCCCAGCATTGGCCTGCACCAGCGCGACAACGACCGCCTGATCGACACCCTCAAACACCTGCGCGACATTGGCAACAGCGTGCTGGTGGTGGAGCATGACGAAGACATGATTCGCGCTGCTGATTTTTGCGTAGACATGGGCCCCGGCGCAGGCGTGCATGGCGGCCAAGTGATGGCGCGTGGCACACCCGCCGAGATTGAAGCCAACCCCAACTCGCTGACTGGCCGTTACCTCGCGCAAGCGCTGCGCATCGATGTGCCAACCAAACGCAACGCCTTCTTACCCGTAGAAGCGGAAGAGCTGAAGTTCCAACGCAAACTGCACAAAGATGCGTCAGAGCATCAAGTCATTCGCATCCGTGGTGCGCGTGGCAACAATCTGAAGAACGTCACTGCCGATTTCCCTGTGGGCTTGCTCACTTGCGTCACCGGTGTGTCGGGTTCGGGTAAATCCACGCTGGTGAATGACACGCTGTACACCGCTGCCGCGCACACGATTCACCGCGCACACGACGAGCCAGCGGCACACGACGAAATCACAGGCCTCGACTATTTCGACAAAGTCATCAACGTCGACCAGTCTCCCATTGGTCGCACACCGCGCAGCAACCCCGCCACCTACACGGGCCTCTTCACACCCATCCGCGAGCTGATGGCTGAAGTACCGATGGCGCGTGAACGCGGCTATGGCCCAGGGCGCTTCAGCTTCAACGTGGCCGCAGGTTCAGGCGGCGGCCGTTGCGAAGCCTGCCAAGGCGACGGCATGGTGAAAGTGGAAATGCACTTTTTGCCCGATGTGTATGTGCCCTGCGACGTGTGCCACGGCCTGCGCTACAACCGCGAAACGCTAGAGGTCATGTACAAGGGCAAAAACATTGCACAGGTTTTAGATCTGACGGTGGAAGCTGCTTTGCAGTTCTTCAACGCCGTGCCCAACATCGCGCGCAAGCTGCAAACCTTGATGGACGTGGGCCTGTCGTACCTGCAACTCGGCCAAGCCGCCACGACGCTTTCAGGCGGTGAAGCGCAACGCGTGAAGCTGGCTTTGGAGCTGAGCAAGCGCGACACTGGCCGCACGCTCTACATCTTGGACGAGCCCACCACGGGTCTGCACTTTGCCGATATTGCGTTGCTGCTGAAAGTGCTGCAACACCTGCGCGATGCAGGCAACACCATCGTCATCATTGAGCACAACTTAGATGTGATCAAAACCGCCGATTGGTTGATTGACATGGGGCCTGAGGGCGGCAGCGGTGGCGGGACAGTAGTGGGTGTGGGCACGCCAGAAGACTTGGCGGCCAACCCCTCTAGCTTTACCGGCAAGTACTTGAAGCGCTTGCTACCAAGCTGATATCAATGCTGATGCCCATGCGTGCCATGCACATGGCGATGGGCAATTTCTTCTGCCGTGGCGGCGCGCACATCGGTCACGGTGCAACTGAAACGCAGCGCTTGGCCCGCTAACTCGTGGTTGCCATCGAGGTGCACTTCGGGGCCTTTGATCTTCACCACGTTGAACACGCGTGGCTGGCCATCGTCGCCCGCGCCCTGCAACTGCCCGCCCACTTTCACGCCTGGTGGGAATTCAGCTTTAGGGATGACGCGCACCAACGATTCGTCGCGCTCGCCAAAGGCATCTTCAGCGCTCAAATCCAGCGTGACAGCAAAGCCCACCGCTTGACCATTGAGTGCGGCTTCGACCTTGGGGAAGATGTTTTCGTAGCCGCCGTGCAAGTACGACAAATGCCCAGAATCCAAAGGCTTGCCTGCGGGTGTGGTGACTTGGTATTTGATAGTGACGGCCGTGTCTTGGATGATTTGCATGGCTAGGCTTTGAATGAAAAACGCCATTGTCCACGACCTCTGAGGTGACTCGTCATCACGCCTTACCATTCACCCCCATGAAACTTGTCATCCGCACCTTCTTCAAAACCCTGCGCCTCGTGCTGGGCCCCGTCATGTTGCTCAAAGAGCGCCTCACGAACCCCGAGGGCGTGCAGCGCGACGCTGCAGCACAAGCTGCGGTCGACCTGCAATGCCAAAGCTTGGCGCTGTACCAGTTCAGCACCTGCCCGTTTTGCATCAAGGTGCGCCAAGAAATGCGCCGCCTGTCGCTGCCCATCGACAAGCGCGATGCGCAACATAACGTTATCAACCGTGACGAACTACTGCAAGGCAGTGGGGCCACCAAAGTGCCTTGCTTAAAAATCACCGAAGACAACGGCCAAACGCGTTGGCTGCAAGACTCAAATGCCATCGTGGCTTATTTGCGCGAGCGCTTCGGCACGTCAGGAGCCTGAGCTTCTACATCTGCTGACACCGTATGGAAACCGAACTCAAACTCAGCCTGCGCCCGCAAGACGTGCCCGCGTTGTTGGCGCATCCGCTGTTGACCGCACCTGCCAAAGTGCAACGCCTACTCAACACCTACTTTGACACGCCCGCTTTGGATTTGAAGCAGCGCCGCATGGCTGTACGCGAACGTTTGGCTGGCGAACAATGGCTGCTGACCGTGAAGACTGCCGGCAAAAGCGAGAACGGTTTGTCACGCCGCCAAGAGTGGGAAGCGTCCACCACGCCCAGCGCGTTGGACTTTGCGTCCTTGGTGGATGACGCTGAATTGGCCGCATCGCTAATGGCTTTGCGCGCTCAACTGAAGCCACTCTTTCGCACCGACTTTGAGCGCCAGAGCTGGGTGCTGACGCACGCAGGCGCCAGCATTGAAGTGGCGCTTGACCTTGGCCACATCACCGTGCCGGGCACGGCGTTGAGCGAAGATATTTTGGAGTTAGAGCTTGAGCTGCTCAGTGGGCCAGAGGCGGCGCTGCATGTGCTGGCTAATGCGCTGCGCCACACGCCTAGCGGTGTGATTGCGCTCACACCATCTGATGCCAGCAAAGCACAACGCGGATTAGCGTTGTTCGCGCAATCCGCTCAAAGCTAAAAATTAGCCGCGTGCAGCCTGCAAGGTTTCACGCGTTTGCAAAGCCACACGACGCGCAGCATCTGCAAAGTCGTCACCCTTGGACGCATACAAAATCGCACGCGATGAGTTGACGATGATGGGGCCGGTGGTCGTATCGCCGCTCACACGCAAACCTGCTTTGACCGTTGCCACCGCATCGCCACCTTGTGCACCCACGCCGGGAATCAGCAAAGGCACCGTAGGTGCGAGTTCGCGCACACGTTCAATTTCTTTGGGATAGGTCGCGCCCACCACCAAGCCCAATTGACCGTTGAGGTTCCAAGGGCCTTGGGCCAAACGTGCCACGTGTTCGTACAGCAAAGGCTGGCCGTCCACAGACGCGAGGCGTTGGTTTTGCAAATCGTCACCGCCAGGGTTGGAGGTGCGGCACAGCAAGAACGCGCCTTTGCCGTGGTACTTCAAATACGGGGCCACCGAGTCCCAGCCCATGAAGGGCGAGAGGGTCACGGCGTCTGCACCGTAGCGCTCGAAGGCTTCGATGGCGTATTGCTCAGCCGTGCTGCCGATGTCGCCGCGCTTGGCGTCCAAGATGATGGGCACATGGGGCGCGACGCGGCGCATGTGTTCCATCAAACGCTCCAACTGACCTTCGGCGCGATGCGCGGCGAAGTAGGCGATTTGGGGTTTGAAGCTGTTCACCAAATCTGCCGTGGCGTCAACGATGGCCGCGCAGAAGTCGTAAATCTTGTTCGAGTCACCCTTGATGCGGTCTGGGAACTTGGTGGGTTCGGGATCGAGGCCCACGCACAGCATGGAGTTGTTTTGGCGCTCTGCGGCGCTGAGCATGTCAAGGAAGGTCATGCGGTGATTTTAGAAGGCTTACCATGCACCCCATGTCAGCCCTGCCCAAACTCAGCCGTCGCCAACTTTGGACGCTCATCACGCTCACACTGGTGTGGGGCATCAACTGGCCCATCATGAAGTTTGGCGTGACAGGTTTTCCGCCGCTGACGTTTCGCAGCCTATCAATGTTGATTGGCTTGCCCGTGTTGGGCCTTGCCTTGGTGCTGATGAAAGTGCCGCTGCGCATCCCCCGCGCCCATTGGTGGGAGCTGTTGAAACTGACGTTTTTCAATATGTTTGTCTGGCACGTGTTGGTCATCTTGGCCTTGCCCATGTTGTCGAGCGGACGAGCGGCCATCTTGGGCTACACCATGCCTATTTTTTCGGCAATTTGTGGGGTGTTGTGGTTCAACGCCCCGCTGCGCGCACGTCAGTGGCTGGGCGTGGCGGCGGCAGGCGTGGGCGTGTTGCTTCTGTTGTGGAATGAGTTGAATCACTTGTCCGGCCAACCGTTTTGGGTGCTGATGGTGTTGGTGGCTGCCGCCACTTGGGCCTATGGCACACAGCGCTTGCGCCACACGCCCATGGACGTGCCCACGCTGACCATCGCGTTTTGGATGACCAGCCTGACCACGGTGTTGCTCACGGTGCTGGCCTGTGTGTTTGAACAAGACCGTTGGTACATGCCGACACCCAGCACGCAGTGGGCGATTCTTTACAACGCGCTGGGCGTGTTTGCGTTTGCTCAGGCCGCGTGGCTCACACTGGCACGCGGCCTGCCACCGGTGGCGTCAACCTTGAGCGTGATGTTCATTCCTGTCTTGGGCGTGTTCAGCGGTGCATGGTGGCTGGGTGAGGTGTTGCACTGGCAGGACTGGACGGCGGTCGTGCTGATGGTGGTGGCGATTGCTTCTGTTCTTTGGCCAGCTAGGTCGTCTTAAGGTTTGTGGCTGGGCTCGCTGCGGGCAGAGGCAGTGGGCAGGTTCCTCATGCTGGGGTACCAGAAATCGTCACCTGCCCACTGCCTCTACCCACAGACTACGGCTTACAAAAGTTTGATTCGTAAAACAGTTACTCAGAACCCTTGACGTGCGCCATGGCCAAACAAAGGTCCGCCCAAACCTTGGACTTCTCTGGCAAGTTACGCAACACATACGCTGGGTGATACGTCACCACCACCGGCAAGTTTTGGTATTGGTACACGCGACCACGCAGCTTGCCCAACGGCGTGGTTTCCACCTCGGGCACTGTGTCGCGTAACAAGGCCTGCACCGCAAAGCGCCCCATGGCCAAAATCATTTTGGGTTTCAGCAAAGCCACTTGGCGCTCAAGGTACGGCAGGCACTGCGCCACTTCTTCGGGTTTGGGATTGCGGTTGCCGGGGGGGCGGCACTTGAGCACGTTGGCGATGTACACGCCGCCGCCCTCTGCGGTGCGTTCGCCAGTGCGTGACAGTTTCATGGCCCCCAACATGTTGTCGAGCAGCTTGCCAGCTTGGCCCACAAACGGCTCGCCTTGCAAGTCTTCGTTTTCGCCCGGGGCTTCGCCCACGATGAGCCAATCGACCTGCGGTGCTTGGCCTTCAACCGCAGGCGCACCCACACCAAACACGGTGTTCTTGCGTGAGCCGCACAAGGTGCACGCTTGGCAGCCAGACACGGTGCTGTGCAAGGCTGACCAATCCATTTGGTCAATGCCTTCGGGGCGTTGAATGATGATGGGGGCGGGCTCTGCTTTGGCCACTGGCGCAGGCATTTGGCGCGCTGCGGTGTCATGGCCCGCCGCATTGGCAATGGCTTGCGTGGCCAGCTCGCTGGCAGCGGCAAAGCTGTGCGCTTCTTCGGCGTGGGCTTGCATCACCACATCAGCAGGCGCGGACGCAGATGTGTCGACCACCAAGGTTTCCACCGCGGGGGCGCCCATGACAGCGGCCTCAGACATGGGCGACCACACGCGCACGCCCATCTCGGCCAGCATGGCGCGTTGGCGTTTGTCGAGGTGCAAGGTGTCGGTCATGGGTGAGTAGCTTACAGCTTGAGCGACATGACCACCGCGTGCTCGCGCTGGCCGTGGTCGGCGGGGTAGTAGTTTTTGCGTTCGCCCACGCGGCGGTAACCATAGCGCTCGTACACCTGCATGGCGCGGGCGTTGCCCACCCGCACCTCTAGCCACAGCCATTGGGCGTGACGGCTGCGCGCCCACACTGACAAGGCATCAAGCATGAGCACGCCGTAACCTTGGCCCTGAAACTCGGGCGCGACGGTGATGTTGAGCAAGTGCACTTCGTCCACGCCTTCCATCGCCACAAAGTAACCAATCAAGGTGTTGCAACCCATCAGCGCCAGCAACTGGTAGCCCGACTTGAGCGAGTCCGCAAAGTTGCCCCGCGTCCACGGGTGGGCGTAAGCGCTGTTTTCGATGCGCAGCACGTCGTCGAGCAGCGCTTCGGTCAGCGGCTCTAAGCGTACTTCGGGTTTCAAAACGGCACTCATGGTGTGGGTGGATGTGGCTATGAAAAGTTAGAGCGTGATTGTCGGCTGAGCGGATTGCGCAAGCTGCTCAGCTTGCTGAGCTTTGATTTGCATGCGCTCGTCGGTGGTCTGCGCCACCTTGTCGCGGATGTAGAGCGGCAGCGCTTCTTCGGGCGGCACAGCTTCGCCAGCAGCCCAAGCGGCGGGAGCAAGGCGCAGCAGTGCGGCGGCCGTGGGCAAGGCCATCACTTGAAGTGCCGTGAATTCGGCGGGCCAACGGCCTGCGTACACGGGCCACGCATTGCCTGCGGCAATGAAGCTGTCTTGCGCCCACTCAGCAGGCCAATGCAAAGATTCCGGGCCGTGCAGCTCGGGCGGCTGCACGCAGCGCCAAGTGCCTTGCATGCGATTTGTGTCGTCTGCCACATCGCTGGCGTTTGGCGTGAATTCATACGCTGCCGCATACACCTGCTCCATGCGCGCATCCATCACGGCCAGCACGCGGGTCACGGGCTGTGCACCTGCTGCAGCGGTCGCCACACGCGCCTCATCGGCCACCGCCAACAAGGTGTCAATCGGCAACACGAGCAAGTCAGCACCAAACGCCAAACCCTGCGCCACCGAACACGCTGTGCGCAAACCGGTGAACGCGCCTGGCCCACGGCCAAACACCACGGCTTGCAAATCGGTCAATGCCAAACCGGCCTCTTTCAAGAGTGCCAAGGTTTGCGGAATCATGTGCGTGGACGTGAGCGCACCGCCTGCGCTGGTGTGCGTCCATGTGTGCGCGCCTCGCGCGACCGCAAGAGAAAGGGTGTCGGTGCTGGTCTCTAAAGCCAGCCACTGGTTGTTGTGCATGGCGTGATTATCCCAGCCGTGATAATTTACCCATGACTCCTCTGCACTTGCCCTCTTTGCACCGGCTTCCCGCGCACTTATCTCTCTCACGATTTGGTTGGGTCCGCTTGGCATTGGCAGTGATGTGCGCCACGGCCTTGCACGCGCATGCTGCGCCCAGCTCTAAAGCCGTGCGCAGCGAACCACCGCAGCACACTGCCGGCGACATAGGCCAACTGCCCCCCGAAGTGCAAGCCGCTCTGCAACGCGCCAAAGTGCCCAGCGACAACTTCCACGTCATGGTGGTCGACACCCACGCCAGCAGCACCCCCCGCCTGAGCCACCAAGCCCAAGAGCGCGTGAACCCCGCCTCGCTGATGAAGCTGGCCACCACCACCGCTGCACTCGACACCCTGGGCCCCGCGTTTGTGTGGCGCACACCGGTGTACATAGACGGCCCTGTGCGTGATGGCGTGCTGCAAGGCAATGTCTACATCAAAGGCAGCGGTGACCCACGTTTGGTGGTGGAGCGTTTGTGGCTGTTGATGCGTCGCATTCAAGGCTTGGGCATTCACAAAATTCAAGGCGACATCGTGCTCGACCGCAGCGCGTTTGAGGTACCGCCACGCGACGCCGCCAGCTTTGACGGCGAGCCCCTGCGCCCCTACAACGCAGCACCTGACGCGTTGCTGCTCAACTTCAAATCGCTGCTCATTCAATTTGTGCCCGACCGCGCTGCCAATGTGGCGCGTGTGCAAATCGAGCCACCCTTGGCTGGCGTTCAGTTTCCCGCCACCGTGCCCCTGAGCAACGGCGACTGCAGCGACTACCGCAGCGCATTACGCGCCGATTGGAGTGACCCAACACGCCTCAAATTTGCAGGCAACTTCCCCGCCGTGTGTGGCGAAAAAATGTGGCCCATCGCCTACGCTGCCCCTCAGCAATTTGCACAACGCGCCATCGCGGGGATGTGGCAACAACTGGGTGGTCATTTAAGCGGGCAAGTGCGCGATGGCGTTGTACCTGGCAACCTGCAACCGACTTTCCAAGTTGAGTCCGCCAGCTTGGCCGAGACCATCCGCGACATCAACAAATACAGCAACAACGTGATGGCACAGCATGTGTTCCTCACCCTCAGCCAACAGCAGCGCGGTGTGGGCAGCTTTGACGCCTCGCGCGAGGTGATGCAACGCTGGTGGCGCGAGCGCGTGGGGGGAGAGGCGCCAACCTTCGACAACGGCTCAGGCCTGAGCCGCGAAGAACGTATCAGCGCACAAGCCCTCGCACGTTTGCTGCAAGTGGCATGGGCCTCGCCCACCATGTCTGAGCTGATGAGCTCGCTGCCCGTCACAGGCCTTGATGGCACGATGAAACGCAGCAAAGCACAAGCCAGCGCCCATTTGAAAACCGGTAGCCTGCGCGACGTGGCTGGCGTGGCTGGTTTTGTGGACACAGCCAGTGGCAAACGTTTGGTGGTAGTAGCCATCTTGCACCACGCCAATGCCAATGCAGCGCGCCCAGCGTTGGACGCCTTGATTGATTGGGCAGGGAGACAACCTTAATGAACTACACCGAATGGATCGGCTACGCCGCCGCCAGCCTGACCACCGCGAGCTTTGTGCCGCAAGCATGGCTGACCTTCAAGACCCGCGACGTGAGCGGTATTTCGTTGGGCATGTACAGCGCGTTCACACTCGGCATTGCGCTGTGGTTGGCCTACGGCTTGCTAATTGAAGCCTGGCCCGTGGTGATTGCCAACGTGATTACGCTGGTGTTGGCCGCCAGCATTTTGGCGATGCGCTTGCACTTTGGGCGCAAGGTATCCGCACAGAATTAACGCCAGCCTTGGGCTGTTGCGTTGTACAAATACTGAGCCACCCAGCGGTTGCCAGCAGGGGTGAGGTGGATGCCGTTCGCGAACAACATGGTGGTGTAACTTGTACTAACGCCACCAGCACCAGCAACACAACCAGCAAAGCTAGACACCGTTGCACTGCCACACGCAGGTGTAGTTCCTGCTGTAGTGCCGTTGTACCCAGTATCAGTAAAGGGGCTGTATGTTGTCACAGACGTGGCCGTCAAAAACAACGTGCTCAACGGCGACAAACCGGCATTGGCATAAATCACCGTGTTAGGGCTTTGGCCTCCAAACGCAATGTTCAAGGCGCTCAAAACTTCTGAATTAAAAGCGTTTGTATGTCCCCCGCCATGGGTCACATCTGCAGTTGAATCAAAAGTGGGGGTTGTACTGCGGCCCCAAGGTGTTCTGGAAACTTCCAACACAGGCATGATGAGGATATGTTTGGCACCTGCCGTCTTGATGCGTTGAACCTGTGTGACCAATGTTTGCGCTTCTGTCGCAGGCGTAGCGCCTGCTTTGACATCAAAAGTGCCCGCAGCGATCACGACCAAGTCACCCGATGAAAAACCACCATTCGTCGCAATGACATCATCAATTTGAGCGGCCAGATTTGCAATGCGCGCGCCATTGCTGCCCTTGCTCACCACATTGGACTGTCCAAAATAAGCAGCCACTTGTCCCACCACGGTTCTTGTGCTGCTGCCATCGTCCACCGTTGCCGTGGCATCGTTGTACCCATCACCCAAGCCAACCACACGCGTTGGGTGGAAAGGCTCGACCGTGCTGCTCGCGCCACCGCATGCAGACAACAGGGCGGCGGCCATGACGGCGCACAAGGCTTTGAGGGTTCGGCTAAAAATTGAATTCATCACAGGCTCTCTTTTGAGTACCGCATTAGTTTAACGAGTTGGCGTGGCGGCCCGCGTCAAGCGGTCTCGCACGCCCTCCCATTCGGGGGTGAGGGGCGGGGTTTCAACCCAGATGTGGGCGACGCCTTGGGCGTCGAAGCTACGCAATTGGGCAAACAGTTGGTGGGCACAGTCGTGTGCCGATGCGGGCATGGGTTGCCATTTGAACTGATTCGCATGGGCGGCAGGCACTTGCACGGGGCTGCGTGCCCACACAGCGACCCTTGGATGAGCTAAGACGTTGGCGTTATTTGCCACGTTTTGTTGGGCATAAGCATCCATCGCTTGTTGCAAGTCAACCGCTGACATCAGCTGCACTTTGGCCGCTGGCGCGTAGTGCGATTCGAGGGTGCCCGAGGCACGCGGCGCATCGGCATCTGGTGCGGTGGGGGTGATAACTGTCACGCCACACGCGTCACTGAGTTGTTGAGGTGTCAACACACCTGGGCGCAGCAACACGGGTGCCGCACGGGTGCAATCCACAATGGTGGACTCAATGCCCACATCGCACGCGCCGCCGTCAAGGATGAGCAAGTCGTCGCCAAACTCACCCGCCACATGCCCCGCCGTGGTGGGGCTGACACGGCCAAACAAATTGGCACTGGGTGCGGCCACGCCAAACACGCCCAAAGCTTCAGCGCTTTGAAGTACTGCATGCGCGACTGGGTGCGACGGACAACGCAAGCCCACCGAGTTTTGACCGCCAGCTGCCACTGCAGCCACCTCGGGTCGGCGCGGCAAGATGAGGGTCAAAGGGCCAGGCCAAAACGCGTCCATGAGCTTTTGTGCAAACGCCGGCACATGGCTGGCAAAGCGTTCGACACCTTGTGCGTTGGCCACGTGCACGATGAGCGGGTGGTTGGCAGGGCGACCTTTGGCTTCAAAAATTTTTGCAACTGCGGCATCGTTGCCCGCGTCTGCCGCCAAGCCGTACACCGTCTCGGTAGGCAAGCCCAACAGCTCACCGCGTTGCAAAGCATGCGCTGCCGCGGTGATGGATGAGGGGAACTGGCCGTCAAGAATCATTTGCAAACGTCAATTGGTACAGAAACGCTGTCGACATCCACGCCATCAAAACGGCGCAATGCCCAAAATAGCAGCGGCTTGCAAAGCCACGGCACGTGCTGCTTCTGGCGTGGCGGCGGTGATATTGAGGTGGCCCATCTTGCGGCCCACACGCGCTTCACGCTTGCCGTACAAGTGCAAATGCGTACCCGGTAGCGCCAGCACTTGCTGCCATGCAGGTTCGACTTGCGAAGCGTTGGCGTCCTTGAACCACAAATCACCCAACAGGTTGAGCATCACAGCGGGGCTGTGCAAACGCGGCTGCGTCAATGGCAAATCGGCCATGGTTCGCACTTGCAGTTCAAACTGCGACACATCGCAGGCGTCTTGGCTGTAGTGGCCGCTGTTGTGAGGGCGGGGTGCAATTTCGTTGACGACCAACTGTCCGTCAGCCAACACAAAAAACTCCACGCACAACACGCCCACATAGTTCAACTCTTGTGCCACAGCTTTGGCTGCCAGGATGGCTTGGTGGGCCAACGCCTCAGGCACATTGCCTGCAAACACCTCGGTCACCGCCAAGATGCCATCGCGGTGCAGATTGCGTTGCACCGGCAAGTTCACCATCACGCCATTGCGACCACGCGCCACGATGACCGAGCATTCGCTGGCCAAGGGCAACATTTTTTCTAACACGCACGGCACGCTTCCTAGCTTGGTCCAACCAGCGTTCAGCTCATCACGTGTGGTCACGCGCAACTGGCCTTTGCCGTCGTAACCCATGCGGGAGGTTTTCAAAATACCGGGTAACAAGTTGTCAGTCACAGCGGCAAGTTGCTCTGGCGTGTCAATCACCGCATGCGGGGCCACAGGCACGCCGCACTTCACAAAATGGGCTTTCTCACGCGCACGGTCTTGCGCCACAGCCACAGCGGACGCGGCGGGTGACACAGGCAAGGTGGTGGAGAGTTGCGCCAGCGCGTCGGCGGGGACGTTCTCAAATTCAGTGGTCACCGCTTGGCACACAGAAGCGAGTTGCTTCAAGCCTGCAGCGTCCAAGTAGTCGGTATGAATGTGGTGATGGCTCACCAAGCCTGCGGGGCTGTGTGCATCGGGGTCGAGCACGGCTGTGTTGTAGCCCATGCGCTGCGCCACATGCGCCCACATACGGCCCAACTGGCCACCGCCCAACACGCCCAAGGTCGAACCGGGCAGCAAAGGCTTTAAGGCTTGGCTCATACGGGTGGCAGCGTCATGTTGCGCGCCACTTCGGTTTGCGCCACGCGGAAGGCTTGAAGCTTCTCAGCCAAGGCGGCATCGGTAGACGCCAACAAGGCGACAGCAAACAAAGCCGCGTTGGCCGCACCTGCATTGCCAATCGCGAAGGTCGCCACGGGAATACCTTTGGGCATTTGCACAATGCTGTGCAGGGAGTCCACACCTTGCAAATGTTTGCTGGCCACTGGCACACCCAACACGGGCACGATGGTTTTGGCTGCAATCATGCCGGGCAAGTGGGCGGCGCCCCCCGCACCTGCGATGATGGCGCGCAAGCCGCGACCTTGGGCTGCTTCAGCGTAGGCAAACATGTCATCGGGCATGCGGTGGGCTGAAACCACGCGGGTTTCAAAAGTGATGCCAAATTCTTGGAGAATCTGGGCTGCATGTTGCATGGTGTCCCAATCAGAATTGGAACCCATGACGACACCGACTTGGCACTGGGTCATGATGAAGGCTGTGTGTGAGCAAAAACGAATTTTAAGACGGGACCCCCATGATTGATGTGACGATGGAAAATTTCGAGGCCGATGTGATTGCGGCCTCACAAACCACCCCCGTGTTGGTGGACTTCTGGGCCGACTGGTGTGCTCCCTGCAAATCCCTAGGCCCAGTGCTGGAAAAGCTGGAAGCCGACTACCAAGGCCGCTTCAAGCTGGTCAAAATCAACGCCGACACCGAGCAGCAACTGGCCGGTGCCTTTGGCGTGAAGAGCCTGCCCACCTGCATCTTGCTCATGGGTGGCCGCCCTGTAGACGGCTTTATGGGTGCGTTGCCCGAAGGCAAAGTGCGCGAGTTTTTAGACAAGCATTTGCCCTCTGACATCGAAGTGGCGGCACAAGCCGACGCCCAAGAAGCCGAGCAACTCATCAACGCAGGCGACGCCCAAGCCGCCATCGCCAAGCTGCAAGAGGCTTTGAGCCTCAACACGGCTGACGACGAAACCCGCTACAACTTGGTCAAGTTGTTGATTTCGGTGGGTGAGCTGGAAGAAGCGCAAGCGGCATTGGCACCTAAGCTGACCGAAATCCCATTGCAAATGCGCTTTGACGCCCTCAACTACTGGCTGCAAGCCTTGCAGTTTGTGTCGACCGACGAGCGCGCCACTTGGACGTTTGAACAGTTCGATGCCGCCATCGCCCAAAACAAACGCGACTTCGACACCCGCTTGGCCAAAGCGCGCGTGTTGATTGCCGCCGAGTTGTTTGAAAACGCGATGGAAGAGCTGCTGGAAATCATCATGCGCGACAAGACGTGGAACAACGACGTGGCACGCAAAACCTATGTGGCCATCTTGGAGCTGATGACACCACCCAAGCCCAAAACGGACGATGCCGCCTTCGGCAAATCCGCAGGCGGCATCGAGTTAACCGGCAAAGCTGCGGTGCAAGAAGACCCCGTGTTGGAGATGATTTCTCGCTACCGCCGCAAGCTCAGCATGGCGCTGAACTGATCAGTCCTTCAACCGCTCCCAAGCCTCTTGGTACTTGGCGGCGGTTTGGGCAATCACCTCTTGGGGCAAATGCGGTGCAGGCGGCGACTTGCTCCAAGGCTTGCCTTGCACTTGGGCGGTTTCCAGCCAATCGCGCAAAAACTGCTTGTCGTAGCTCGGTGGGTTCACACCGTCTTTGAAACTTTGCGCGTAGCTGTCGGCAGGCCAGTAGCGTGATGAATCAGGTGTGAGCACCTCGTCCATCAACACGAGGTCGTTGTTGGCATCGAGGCCAAACTCAAACTTGGTGTCGGCAATGATGATGCCTTTGGCAGCGGCCACGTCACGCGCGGTTTCGTACAAAGCAATGCTGACGGTTTTGATTTTTTCGGCCAAGCCGCCACCAATCATTTCCACCACTTGTTCGTAGGTGATGTTCTCGTCGTGGTCACCCACAGCTGCTTTGGCTGCTGGAGTGAAGATGGGCTCAGGCAACTTGCTGGCGTTCTTCAAACCTTTGGGCAGCTTGACGCCACACACCGCTTGGTTCTCTTGGTATTCCTGCCAGCCGCTACCCGCTAAATAACCACGCACCACCGCTTCCACGGGGATGGGCTTCAAGCGTTTGACCAACATGGAGCGGCCCGTGACTTGCGCCACTTCGTCCGCACTCACCACGCTCTCAGGCGCTTCGCCCGTCAGGTGGTTGGGGCAAATGTGGCCGAGCTTGCCGAACCAAAACAAAGCCATTTGGGTGAGCAATTCGCCCTTGCCTGGAATGGCCTCGCCCATGATGACGTCAAACGCGCTGATGCGGTCTGAGGCCACCATCAAGATGCGGTCGTCGCCCACGGCGTAGTTGTCGCGCACTTTGCCGCGTGCGAGCAAAGGCAAAGAAGTGAGCGCAGAGGTGTGCAGAGCTGTCATGAGTTACTTCACCAACTGAGCGAGTTCGCCCTTGGCGTACTTGGCCGCCACCACAGAGAGGCTATCGCCCTTGATCTTGCTGCCTTGGCCTTCGCAACCGAATTCCAAATAGCGTTGTTTGCAAATGTTCATCGCGGCTTCGCGGGCGGGCTTGAGCCATTCGCGGGCATCGAATTTTTCTGGGTTTTCAAACATGAATTTGCGAGCGGCCGCCGTCATGGCCAAGCGGATGTCGGTGTCGATGTTGACCTTGCGCACGCCGTGCTTGATGGCTTCTTGAATTTCGGACACAGGCACACCGAAGGTTTGCTTCATCTGGCCGCCATATTGGTTGATCATGGCCAACAGGTCTTGCGGCACGCTGCTAGAGCCGTGCATGACCAAGTGGGTGTTGGGAATGCGCGCGTGAATTTCTTTGACGCGGCTGATGGCCAAAATGTCGCCGGTGGGCTCGCGTGTGAACTTGTAAGCACCGTGGCTGGTACCGATGGCAATCGCCAAGGCATCGAGCTGTGTGGCTTTCACAAACAGGGCCGCCTCTTCGGGGTCAGTCAACATTTGGCTGTGGTCGAGTTTGCCTACGGCGCCGATGCCGTCTTCTTCACCGGCTTCGCCGGTTTCCAAGTTGCCCAAGCAACCCAATTCGCCTTCAACCGACACGCCCACTTTGTGCGCCATGGCTACCACTTGTTGGGTGACTTGCACGTTGTACTCAAAGCTAGAAGGCGTTTTGCCGTCTTCCATCAACGAGCCGTCCATCATGACGGAGCCAAAGCCGAGGTCAATCGCGCCTTGGCAAACCTTGGGCGATGTGCCGTGGTCTTGGTGCATGACCAAAGGAATGTGTGGGTAGGCTTCGGTGGCGGCTTGAATCAAATGCTTGATGAAAGGCTCACCCGCGTATTTGCGTGCGCCAGCGCTGGCTTGCAAGATGACAGGCGCGCCCACGGCGTCGGCCGCCATCATCACGGCTTGCACTTGCTCCAAGTTGTTGACGTTGAAAGCTGGAATGCCGTAACCGTGCTCTGCAGCATGGTCCAGAAGTTCGCGCATCGATACGAGTGCCATGGGGAATCCTCAAAAATTAAAAACTGAAGTAACTGCTGGCAATTTTAAAGGCGGCAGCTGCGCACGCAGCTGACAGGCGCAAAAGCCCGCCAGCTGTGCATGTCGATGAGGGCGTGCTTAACGAACTTCGCAAATACGCAGCATGTTGGTGCCACCAGGTGTACCCATCGGGTCGCCGCAGGTGATGGCGTACACATCGCCGGTGTCCACGATTTCACGCAGTTTCAGATGCGCCTCGGCTTGGGCCAAAGCGGTGTCGCGGTCAGCGCTGGTGTCCATCAACAAGGGTCGCACGTTGCGGAACAAGGCCATACGGCGCTGCGACGCTACTTTGGTGGTCACCGCGTAAATGGGGATGTGAATGCGGTGGCGACTCATCCACAGCGCGGTGGAGCCCGATTCGGTCAAGGCCACGATGGCTTTAGCGCCCAAGTGGTGCGCCGTGAACAAGGCGCCCATCGCAATGGTTTGGTCAATGCGGGTGAAGGTTTGGCCTTTGAAATCGGCGTCCAATTCCACGTCTTCGGCGGCCTCGGCGGCTTCGCAAATCTTGGACATTTCTTGCACGGTTTCCAACGGGTATTTGCCTGCGGCCGTTTCGGCACTCAACATCACGGCATCGGTGCCATCAATCACGGCGTTGGCCACGTCACTCACCTCGGCACGGGTGGGCACGGGGTTGGTGATCATGCTCTCCATCATTTGGGTCGCGGTGATCACCACTTTGTCGTGCTGACGTGCCAGCTTGATCATGCGTTTTTGCAATGCGGGCACGGCGGCGTTACCCACTTCCACAGCCAAGTCACCACGTGCCACCATGATGCCGTCGCTGGCACGCAAGATTTCGTCCAGCAACGGAATGGCCTCGGCACGTTCAATCTTGGCGATCAAGCCCGGCTTGTGTTTGTATTCAGCACCTGCCACGTTGGCCAGTTGGCGCGCCATTTCCATGTCGGTGGCATTTTTGGGAAAACTCACAGCTAGGTAGTCGGCTTGGAAGCTCATCGCGGTTTTGATGTCTTCCATGTCTTTGCCCGTCAGGGCAGGCGCGGTCAGACCGCCGCCTTGTTTGTTGATGCCTTTGTTGTTGGACAACTCGCCACCCACCTTCACAGTGGTGTGCACTTGCTCACCGCGCACGGTCTCAACAGTCAACACAATCAGGCCATCGTTGAGCAATAGCAAGTCGCCGGGCTTCACATCGCGGGGCAGTTCTTTGTAGTCCAAGCCCACGCCTTGCAAATCACCGGGTTCGGTGCGCGAGGCGTCGAGCACAAACTTGGCGCCGTTCTCCAGCATGACCTTGCCATCCACAAACTTGCCCACGCGAATCTTGGGGCCTTGCAGGTCGGCCATGATGGCCACTTCGCGGCCTGCGCGTGTGGCGGCTTCGCGCACCAGTCGGGCGCGGTCAATGTGGTCTTGGGCTTTACCGTGGCTGAAGTTGAGGCGAACCACGTTCACGCCGGCGCGAATCATGGCTTCGAGCAACGCGGGGTCGCTGGAAGCTGGGCCTAAAGTAGCAACAATTTTGGTAGCGTGACGTGCCATATTCCTAGTCTCCTGATGTGTTTTGTTTGCTTGATTCTTACATGCTTAAAGCGCGCCACTGCGGTGTTTTTCAAGCGAGACGCGGCCAAAAACACATGCTTTATGCTTCTTATGAGCCCTTCATCCGCAAGGGGCTTGGCGGGTAAACACCCAGTCAGGCGCTTAAACAGCGATAATCTGCTACTAATTGATGCAAATCAGTGCGCATCATCACAGCTCACCTAAGATTCATCTCCTATGACCACAAATATTCAACCTATCCTTCCCGGCGAACCCATGCCACACCGCAAAGTCATGCGCGAGTGGTTGATTCCTTTGGCAGAGCGCACCACCGCGCTGGCCATCATGTTGCTCGTCGTTGACTACGTGCTGTGGGGCGCTCTCATGGCCGGTACCGTGTTGTTCGAATCCTGGTGGGCCAAGCTCTTGAGCGGCTGCGCAGCGGGCTTCGTGATTGGCCGCTTGTTCATCTTGGGCCATGACGCTTGCCACCAAAGCCTCACACCTCACCGCACACTCAACAAGTGGTTGGGCCGCATTGCGTTCTTGCCTTCGTTGACCGCCTACAGCCTGTGGGACATCGGCCACAACGTGGTGCACCACGGTTACACCAACCTCAAGAACTTCGACTTCGTGTGGGCCCCTTACACCCCCGAAGAGTACGCCGCACTCACCCCTGGTCAACGCCTGTTGGACCGCGTGTACCGCAGCGGCTGGGCACCTGGCCTCTATTACATGGTCGAAATCTGGTGGAACAAGATGGTGTTCCCCAACGAAAAGAACATGCCCACACGCCGCCCCATCTTCACCAAAGACTGCTTGCTCATCACCGCATTCGCCGTTCTTTGGGTGGCTGTCATGGCTTGGGCTGCGATCGCCACAGAGCAATCCATCGGCTACATCTTGTTGATGGGCGTGGGCGTGCCGTTCTTCTTCTGGGTGACCATGATTGGCTTTGTGGTGTATGTGCACCACACCCATGTGGACGTGTCTTGGCACGAAGAGCGCACCGGCTGGTCTAAGGCGTCGCCTTTTGTGTCCACCACTGTGCACTTAACCTTCCCATTGAACATCGGCGCGCTGATGCACCACATCATGGAGCACACTGCGCACCACTTGGACATGAGCATCCCTCTTTACAAGTTGAAGCAAGCGCAAAGCAAACTCGAAGAGTTGCTGCCCGAGCGCATCATCGTTCAGCCTTTCTCTTGGAGCTGGTATTTCCAAACAGCGCGCGACTGCAAGCTGTATGACTTCAAAACCGACAGCTGGACCACGTATGAGGGCAAAGTCACCAGCCCTCGTGCGATGAACGCTGCCTAAAGCGCCCAGCCTTCTAAGCCCCGCAAGTTCTCACGGATTTGCGGGGCTTTTTCTTGTACGCTTCTGTTCCATGAAATTCATTGTTTTGTTCTTGCTAGCCGTGGCGTCCGTCACATCACATGCCATGTGGGTCACGGTCACGCGCAATGAAGTAGCCACCATCTACATCGACTCCAGCGCCATCACCAAGATGGGCTACAACCGCCGCGTTTGGGTGGTGTACGACCTGACCAGCCCCGACAAAACAGGCCAGCAATCGGTCAAGTCCTACATCGACTACGACTGCACCGAAGGCAAATACAAAACCCTCAGCGCCACCAGCCACCCCAACAAAATGGGCAACGGCCCTGCCATCAAAGCGCTGCCCGTAGCCGAAGGCTGGAAGCCCATCAGCCAAGACAGCATGAGCCGACAGCTGTTTGCGTTTGCTTGTGCCTGGTAAGCGTTAGAAACGCCCAACAAAAAGCCCCGCAAGTGCGGGGCTTTTGCATGGTGCGGGTGGTTTGATTAACCCGCTGCACGCTTGGTCAAAATTTCAAACGCAGGCAAGGTCTTGCCTTCCAGCACTTCCAAGAATGCGCCGCCGCCCGTCGAGATGTAGCCCACTTGCTTTTCAATGCCGTACTTGGCAATGGCAGCCAAGGTGTCACCACCGCCTGCGATGCTGAAGGCGCTTGACTCGGCAATGGCGTGCGCAATGGTTTTGGTACCGTTCTCAAACGCTGCAAATTCAAACACACCCACAGGGCCGTTCCACACAATCGTGCCTGCTTGCTTGAGCTGCGCAGCCAGCTTGGCTGATGTCTCTGGGCCGATGTCCAAAATCATGTCGTCGTCGGCCACGTCGGTGGCTTTCTTGACGGTGGCCACCGCATCGGCTGCGAAAGTTTTGGCTGTCACCACATCGGTGGGGATTGGCACTTCAGCGCCGCGTGACTTCATCAGCTCGATCACGGCTTTGGCTTCGTCCACCAAGTCGTGCTCTGCCAAGCTCTTGCCGATGTTCAAGCCAGCGGCCAACATGAAGGTGTTGGCAATGCCGCCACCCACGATGAGCTGGTCCACATTGTTGGCCAAGCTCTTGAGAATGGTCAGCTTGGTAGACACCTTGCTACCTGCCACGATGGCAGCCAGTGGTCGTTTGGGGTTGGCCAAGGCTTTGGTGATGGCATCAATCTCAGCCGCCAACAACGGGCCGGCACACGCCACAGGCGCGTATTGCGCGATGCCGTAGGTCGTACCTTCGGCGCGGTGCGAAGTGCCAAAGGCGTCGTGCACAAAGATGTCGCACAGGGCGCCCAGCTTACGAGCCAATTCGTCGTTGTTCTTTTTCTCGCCTTTGTTGACGCGGCAGTTTTCCAACAACACCACATGGCCTGGCTCGACGGCCACGCCATCCACCCAGTTGGAAATCAGCGGCACGCGGCGACCCAGCAACTCGCTCAAACGCTCAGCCACGGGTGCCAATGAATCTTCAGGTTTGAATTCACCTTCCGTGGGACGGCCCAAGTGGGAGGTGACCATCACCGCCGCGCCCACTTCGAGGGCCATGCGAATCGCAGGCACGCTCGCGCGGATGCGCGTGTCTTCGGTGATTTGGCCATCATCATCTTGCGGCACGTTCAGGTCGGCGCGGATGAAAACACGTTTGCCTTTGGCCGAGCCGTTGGCGCACAAATCAGAGAAGCGAATGACGTTCATGGATATAAGCGGTAAAAGTAAAAACTACCGCTATTCTAAAAGTTCAATTAACCACGCCCCACAAACGGCATCTTGGTTGCCATCACCGTCATGAACAACACATTGGCCGTCAGCGGCAAACGCGCCATCGCCATGAAGGTGTCGGTCACGCCTTGCATGTCCATGCGAGCTTCAGGCTTCACACTGCCGTCGGCCTGCAAAGCGCCAGCGGCGAACTTCTCGGTCATGTCGCTGGCCACATTGCCAATGTCAATCTGCCCCACTGCGATGTCAAACGCGCGGCCATCCAACGAGGCCGCTTTGGTCATGCCCGTGATGGCGTGCTTGGTCGCCGTGTAGGCAATCGAACCGGGGCGTGGTGCGTGTGCAGAAATTGACCCGTTGTTGATGATGCGCCCGCCCTGTGGGCTTTGCGCTTTCATCAACTTGAACGCGTGCGAGAGGCAATAAAACGCACCGTTGAAATTGACATCCACCGAGCGACGCCAGTCGGCACCCGACAAATCACCGGGCATGGTGGCGGGCAAAAAGATGCCGGCGTTGTTGAACAACAAATCCAAGCGGCCGTAGTTCACGCGCACCTGTTCAAACAGCTTGGCCACATCGTTCTCGTTGCTCACATCACAAGGCACGGCCAAAGCGTTACCCGCATGTGTGCCTGCCGCCTGCACGGTGGCTTGCAACGCATCCGCACGACGCCCCACCAGCACCACCTTCCAACCTTCGGCCAACAACGCCAACGCACATGCTTTGCCAATGCCAGAACTGGCGCCTGTGACGATTGCTACTTTGCTCATGGGGATGCTCCTGTGTAATGTCTTGATTGTGAACATGCTGGCGATGAACTCAAGCGTCTATTGTCTCGTGCGCGAAAGACAGGCGTTGCTGGCGGCGCGCTAAAGTAGCACCCTATGAATCCAATTTTCAACAAAGTCATTCTCTTCACCGACACCGACGGCTTCGCGCGTTTTCGCGAGGAAACGGTGGAACTCACCGAAGGCAAACCACAAGCGCGTTTGTCGCCACTCATGCCCAGCGGTGGCATGCAACTGCGTCGAAGCCCTGTGGGGTTTCGCAGCGACTTTCATTGCACCGACAACCCACAGTGGTTGTTTGTGTTGGAAGGTCAGATGGAAATCTTTTTGCAAGACGGCACATCGCGCATCTTTGGTCCGGGCGAGCACTTTTACTCGGCCGATGTGTTGCCCGCAGGCGCGACGTTTGACGCCAAGGTGCACGGCCATTGGAGCCGCCAAGTGGGGCCGGACGAACTCGTCACCCTGTTTGTTCGCGGCTGATTGATAGCGGAGTAAGCCACGCAGGGTGCGTGGCTTACCAACCTAGCCCTAAGTGCAGGGGCAAATACACGGCCATACCCAACACAATAGTCAGCAACACATTGCGCTTGGCAAAGTACACCGCCACACCCACTGCCGCCGCAAAGATGCGGGCATCTTGCCAAGTGGCAATGAGTGCGCCTTGGGTCATCACAATTTCGGGCACCACCACGGCTGACAGCGCGGCAATGGGCGCGTATTGCAAGCCGCGTTGCGCCCAATGGGGCAAATGCCATTCGGTGTTACTTAAAAAGAAAAAGCTGCGCGTGACCACGGTGATGATGGCCAAGCCCAGGATGACCCACAGGGTCCAAGCGTCGGTCACGTTCAAGTCGGTGCTGCTCATGCGAGCCTCTCTTTCGCGGCCTTGAACTGCTCTGCCATCAAGCATGCGAACACTGCCATGAGAATGGCCAACACAATGTTGAGTTTCAAAGGCAGGGCATAAGCCAGCACCGCCGCAATGCCCGCGACGATGGCCGACAACACGCGCAAACGCGAGCTAGCCAATGAGCATTGAATGCCCAACAAACACAAGATGCCCGCAAAGCCCAAGCCCCACGAAGTAGGAATGGCGTTGGCCAAGGCAATGCCCAACAAGCTGCACGAAATCCAACTGGTCCAGTTGGCAAAACTCAAACCCGCCAAGTAGGCTTCTTGCGTGAGGCGCAGTTCGTCGGTGTTGGCAGGATGCGCGAAACGGCGAGTGAACAACACATAGGTGGGGTCCGTGTTGAAGTAGCCCGTCACGATGCGCGGCCACCGCGGCAAGTGCATGAGGTAGCCACGCATGTGCAAGCTGAACACCACAAAGCGCAAGTTCACACAAAAGCCTGCAGCCAGCACCACCCAAGCAGGCGCACCCGCCACGATGAGCGGCGTCGCAGCCAACTGCGAGCTACCAGCGTACACGACCAGCGTCATGAACACGGCCTCAAACACGCTCATGCCCGACTTGACCAAAGCCACGCCCGTCATCAATGCCCACGCAATTTGCCCGAAGGCTTGTGGCGCGAGGTCACGCACGCCGAGTTTGAACTCAGGGTGTTGGTAGAGCTTGCGTTGCCAAAACATCAGGCGACCTTGTGCACCATGTGCGGCTCAAAACATTGGCCAGCAGCGAGTGGATAGCCGTGCAAAAAGTCGGCAGCGTTCAAGCGCTTGCCACCCGCACGTTGCAACTCGGTCACGCACAACACGCCTTGGCCACAGGCCACGCGCACGCCGTGTGCGTCAGCGCTCAACACCGTGCCTGGCTGTTGGTTGTGCGCAGTGTTCTCCACCGTGGCGCGCCACAGTTTGATGACATCTGCACCCAACTGAGCCGAGGCTGCAGGAAAAGGATTGAACGCACGCACGCGTCGTCCAATCGCCTCAGCGGACAGTTGCCAGTCCACCGCAGCTTCTGCTTTTTCAATTTTGTGGGCGTAGGTGATGCCAGCCTCTGGCTGCTTCACCGGCTGCAACTTGCTGGCTTGCGCATCCGCCAACGCACGCACCACCAATGCGCCGCCCATGTCGGCCAAGCGGTCATGCAAGCTGGCGGTGGTGTCGTCTGCGGCGATGTCGAGTACGTCGGTCAGCAGCATGTCACCGGTGTCGAGGCCCGCGTCCATTTGCATGATGACCACGCCGGTTTGCGCGTCACCCGCCTCAATCGCGCGGTGGATGGGCGCTGCACCGCGCCAACGCGGCAAGAGCGATGCATGAATATTCAGGCAGCCCAAGCGCGGCGCATCCAACGTCCACTGCGGCAGGATGAGGCCATAAGCAGCCACCACCATCACATCAGCTTTGGCTTCGGCAATGGCGGCTTGTGCAGCGGCTGCGTCCTCTGGGTATTTGCCGTCTAAGCGCAAGCTCAAAGGTTGCGCCACGGGGATGTGGTGTTGCACGGCCAATTGCTTGACGGCAGACGCTTGCAGCTTCATGCCGCGACCCGCAGGGCGGTCGGGCTGGGTCAGTACCAAGGGTACGGTGTGACCGGCAGCCAAAATTTGGGCCAAGGCCTCAGCCGCAAATTCGGGTGTGCCGGCAAAGATGACGCGTAATGAATCACTCATAACAGCTGACCCATTTATTCGTCGTCACGCAAAGCTTTGAGCAATTTGGTTTTGATGCGGTTGCGCTTCAGGGGCGAGAGGTATTCCACAAACACCTTGCCCATCAAGTGGTCCAGCTCGTGCTGAATGCACACGGCCAGCAAACCTTCGGCCTCGATGGTGCGTTCTTTGCCGTGCTCGTCGAGGGCTTTGACTTTGACGTGTGTGGCACGTTCGACGCCATCGTAAATGCCAGGCACCGACAAGCAACCTTCGTCACCTTTGACACGCTCGTCACCCATCCAGGTGATTTCGGGGTTGATGAGCACCATGGGCTCGTCGCGCTCTTCAGAGGTGTCAATCACCACCAAGCGTTCGTGCACGTCCACTTGCGTCGCGGCTAGGCCGATGCCATTGGCGTCGTACATGGTTTCCAGCATGTCGGCAATCAAGGTTTTGATGCGCGCATCAATCTCTTTGACGGGCTTGGCCACAGTGTGGAGCTTGGGGTCGGGGAATCGGAGGATGTCTAACTTGGGCATGTCAATATTGTCTCCGCTTCTGGCGACAGTTTGCACCCTACGCTGCAATGTCCCCGCTCGCGAAAAAGAAATCACCTCAAGGGGTCAACACCAACGCATGCACCCATGTATCTGGTTTGCTGCGCAAGGGGCGGTATTTGCCCGAGGCCCATTCTTTTTTCATGTTGCTGTAGTTGTCCGACCACACCAAGCCGCTTTGTCCCGTTTGGTAAATGAACTGCGATTGCTCAAGGTCCGACAAGTCGTACACCACACGTAGCGAAGCAGCATGGCGGTTGGCAAAGGGCAGGTACTTTTCGTTCGCCCAATACTGGCCCACGTTGACGGTGAACATGTCGCCATCCGATGGCACACGCACGCTGAACACATCGCGCAACACGGGCACTTGGCCAAAGGGCCGATGTGTGCTGAGCGCCACATGGGCGTCGCCCCAACGCCAATTGGCAGGCGTTTGACCTTGTTGATCGGCCATACGGGTCAGTGCACGGTCAAGGGCCGCTGTGGATTGCTGGGCACACGTTTGGGGTGCGCACCACGGGCTATTGGTCTGTTGCATGACGTTTTCCAACAGTGTTCGGAAATGGCGTTTGCCGTATTGGGCATTGAACACCTCCGAGCCCAGCGTGGGTTCGATCAAACCGCGTGTCAGCTCGTCCGCCCACATGGCAAAGATCAAGGGGGCAGGCAAGTCGGCATCCATGCGGCCATCAAACCCTGCCATGGTTTGTTGCGCTTTCGCAGCCAACGGGTGTTGCGATGGGGTGGCTCGGAGCACCGGCAACAAGGTCAGCGTTGACAGCGACACAGCGTCGTTTTGCAAGGCCTGCATGTCTTTGAAGCTGTGTTTGGGCTTGGCTTTGAGCACTTGCTCAATGCGCTCAAACCTGTGCGGCGTGTTCCAGTCTTGGCCCAAGTAGTGTGGGTAATTGGGCGGTGTGATGCGTTGGTTAGCCGTGGCGACCCAACCTTTTTTGCCGCCATCGGCAGGCATGTCGGCATAGGCCACCCAGCCTGTCCAGTCGTAGCGTGCATCCCATCCCGGGGCGGGGGCGACGCCACGAATGTCGTTGGCGGCGCTGCGCACCGGCACACGACCTGCGGCCTTGTAGGCGATGTGGCCTTGGGTGTCGGCCATGACGATATTGTGGGTCGGTGAGTGGTTGTCGCCATAGGCCTTCAGCAAATCGGCCACGCTTTTGGCCTGTTGCGCTTTCAGGCCGGCCACCAAGGTGCGGTTGTCGGCATCCAAAGCGCTCCAGCGCAAGGCCAACACAAAGCGCGACAGATCGAGCACTTCGCCATGCGCGGCTTGTGCATCGCTGAGAACAGGGCCGTGTCGGGTGCTACGCACCACATGGGTCACAACGGGTTTGCCTTTGACGACGATGGTTTCGGTGCGTGTGTCAAACGCTTGCCAGCCTGTGGGGGTTTTGTAGCGCGTGGGGTTGTTGGGGTCGATCTGCTCTAGATACAAATCTTGCACATCAGGCCCCGTGTTCGTGAAACCCCAAGCCACATGCGTGTTGCGGCCCAGCACCACAAAAGGCAAGCCTGGCAAGCTGGCCCCGATCACATCGGTGTCGGGGGTTTGCAAATGGGCGTAATACCAAATGGCTGGTGCGCTCAAGGCCAGATGCGGGTCATTGGCCAGGAGTGGTTTGCCTGTGGTGGTGTGCGAGCCTGCCACCACCCAGTTGTTGCTGCCACGACCTTCGTTGAAGCCGGGCTCGCCAATGACGGGCAATGACAACGAGGTCTTCAACCCACCCTCTGTTTTGTAAACCCCCAAGTCGCGATAGAGCTTGGCCAAGTCAACGCCCGAAGCGGGCTTCTCGCCTGCGTAGGGCGGGTACAAGTCCCAGAGCTGTTCGGTGCTCAACTTGCGCGCGGCCACCAGACGCGCAAACTCGTTGCCCCAGTTGCCACCCAAATCCAGCGCCATCACCAACGACCACGCCACGCTGTCGACCGGTTGCCACGCCACACCTTTGTCACCACCGGGCTGCGTGCGCATCAGCGCAAACTCAGGCGGCAAGCCTTGCGGACGATTGGCATGAAACGCATTGATGCCGTCACTGTAGGCCTGCAAATGTTCACGCACATCCGCGGGCAAAAGTTCAAGCTGCTTTTGCGCCACATGCATCAAACCCAAGGTGCGCATGAGCTTGTCGGTTGGCAGTGTGGCTTCGCCCAAAATTTCGGACAGCTCGCCGTGCATCACACGGCGGTTGAACTCCAGCTGCCAGCTGCGATCTTGCGCATGTGAAAAACCCAAAGCAAATGCAGCATCACGGTTGCTCTGCGCCGCGATGTGCACCACATCTGCCGCATCGCGCTTGATGTTGACGGGTTGCAACAAGCCCTCGCTTCTGAGCTGCCCGTCATACATGGGCTGGGTATGAAACACCCACAAGCCCAACCCTGCCGCAAGCGACAACACCAGCCAAAACACGGCTTTGAAAATTCGACGGAGCCAGCGGGTCATACGCATCCTTTGCTTATCTGGGTTGAACTTTAAAGCACTTGAGAAGTTTTCGACCGTTGGCCGTGCACACCAGTGACACCCATTCTGACAATGAATTTCTCATTCCACAGGAGGGCACATGGACAAAGACGAGTTACGCGCATGGCTGCGCTTGAGCATGACCGATGGCGTAGGCAACGATGCCGCGCGCAAACTACTGGCTTGCTTTGGCAGCCCACAAGCGGTGTTTGAACAAACCGAAACCGCGTTGTGCCAAGTGGCCCCCCCCCCAACAAGCCAAAGCGCTTTTGACCGTGCCCAACGAACTGGCCGTGCAATGCGTGCGCATCCACCAGTGGCTGATGCACCAACCCGACACGCACACCCACGCGCTGTGGACCTTGGGCGATGCGCACTACCCAGCCGAGCTGCTGCAACTGGCAGACCCACCGCTGATGCTTTATGTGGCAGGCCAAACCGAGCGCATGCTGGGCAATGCCGTGTCCATCGTGGGCAGCCGCAACCCCACGCCGCAAGGCACACACACGGCAGAACAGTTTGGCGAAGCACTCAGCGCAGCCGGCTTGTGTGTGGTCTCGGGTTTGGCGCTAGGCGTAGACGGCGCAGCGCACAAAGGGGCCTTGCGTGGAGGCAAAGTGCGCGACAGCGCCACCACGCACACACAACACTGGCACACCGTGGCCGTGGTTGGCACGGGCTTGGATCGCGTGTACCCGCGTCAGCACCAAACGCTGGCGCATGAGATTGCGCGCAACGGTTTGCTCATCAGTGAATATCACTTGGGCACGGCACCTTTGGCGCATAACTTTCCCAAACGCAACCGCCTCATTGCGGCGCTGGGCTTGGGCACTTTGGTGGTCGAGGCGGCGTTGAAATCGGGCTCGCTCATCACCGCCAAAATGGCACTCGACCTGAATCGCGAAGTGCTAGCCATTCCAGGCTCCATCCACGCCACGCAATCCCACGGCTGTCATGCACTGATTCGTCAAGGTGCGAAGTTGGTGGAGAACGCACATGATGTGCTCGAAGAGTTGCAGCTTGCACCACAGCAACAAGTCAACTTGTTTGCGGATGCGTTGGGCACTGACGATGACACATCCAATGACGACGCCGACCACCCATTGCTCACCCACATGGGCTACGCCCCTGTGAGCTTGGATGCCTTGCAAGCGCGAAGCGGGCTTGATACCGCCACGCTGCAAGCGCAGTTGCTCACGCTAGAGCTAGACGGTGCGGTGGGCAGATTGCCTGGTGGTTTGTTTCAACGCGTGGTCGTGACCTGATCAGGGTGAACACCGATATTTGTGCTCGAGACAGAAACAAAAAACATGTATATTGGCCCCATGTTTGAAGTGCTCGTATTCGTCTATGAAAACTATTGGCGAGGCGATGCGTGTCCCGAGCTAGAGCAGCTCGGCCGCAAACTCAGCGCTGCTGGTTTTAACGTAGAAGACATCCAACAAGCTTTGTCGTGGCTCGACGAGCTGAACTTGGCATCGCACAAAACCGAGCTGATCGACATCAGCCAAGCCGAGCGTGAACACCACACCGAATCCGCTCACAGCATGCGCGTGTATTCAGTCGCCGAGCAAGACCACTTAGGTGCCGCCTGCTTGGGCTTTATCAACTTCCTTGAATCCGCCGACGTGCTGTCACCCCACATGCGCGAAATCGTGATGGACCGCGCCATGGCCATCCCCGGCAACCCCATCCATTTGGATGATCTCAAAATCATTGTGTTGATGGTGTACTGGAGCATTGGCCTAGAGCCTGATGCACTGGTGTTGGATGAGTTGTGTGATGACGCGGATCGAGTGGCGCACTGACCCGATCTAGACAAAACGCAGACACAAAAAAGCCGGTTCACAAACCGGCTTTTTTATTGGCTGAACGAGGTGACTTACACCACCGCGCCCGAATTCTCGTCGTCCGGATCGCCCGCGACTTTCGTGGGGTGCTTGATCAAGTCTTCACGGCGAATGCCCAACCACATGGCAATGGCTGCCGCCACGAACACCGATGAGTAAATGCCAAAGCAGATACCAATGGTGAGCGCCAGCGCAAAGTAGTGCAGGGTTGCGCCACCAAACAACAACATCGACAACACCATGAGCTGCGTGCAGCCGTGGGTGATGATGGTTCGGCTGATGGTGGAAGTGATGGCGTTGTCGATGATCTCCACCGTGTGCATCTTGCGGAAACGGCGGAAGTTCTCGCGAATCCGGTCAAAGATCACCACCGATTCGTTCACCGAGTAACCCAGCACTGCGAGCACCGCAGCGAGCACAGGCAACGAGAACTCCCACTGGAAGAACGCGAAGAAGCCCAAGATGATGACCACGTCATGCAAGTTCGCAATGATGGCCGCCACCGCAAACTTCCACTCGAAGCGCATGGCCAAATAAATCATGATGCCCACCACCACAAAGGCCAAAGCCTTGAGGCCGTCAGCCGCCAACTCGTCGCCCACTTGCGGGCCCACAAACTCGGTGCGGCGCAGCTGCACATTGGCGTCGGTGGCTTTGAGTGCGCTCAGCACTTGTTCGCTTTGCTGGGCAGAGCTTTGGCCTTTGACCGCAGGCATGCGAATCATCACATCGCGTGAGGTGCCAAAGTTTTGCACTTGCACATCCGACAAGCCGAGCTTGGCAATTTGGTCGCGCACGGCATTGAGGTCCGCAGGCTGGCTGTAGCTGACTTCCATCAACGTACCGCCCGTGAACTCGACCGACAGGTGCAAACCACGACTGAACAAGAAGAACACCGCCGCCACAAACGTGATGAACGAGATGGCGTTGAACGCCACCGCGTGCTTCATGAACGGGATGTCTTTACGGATTTTGAAAAATTCCATGTCTCAAATCTCTTTCTGCAGCTCGGCGCTTAAGCGCGCCACACGGTGCCAATAGACACGCTTTGCAACTTCTTCTTGCGGCCATACCAAACGTTGACCAAGCCGCGCGAGAAAAACACCGCAGAGAACATGCTGGTCAAAATACCCAAGCAGTGCACCACAGCAAAGCCGCGCACAGGGCCAGAGCCAAAAGCCAACAAGGCCAGGCCTGCAATCAAAGTGGTGACGTTGGAGTCCAAGATGGTGGCCCACGCACGGTCGTAACCGGCATGGATGGCAGATTGAGGTGATGCGCCGTTGCGCAACTCTTCACGCACACGCTCGTTGATCAGCACGTTGGCATCAATCGCCATACCCAGCACCAAGGCCATCGCGGCCATGCCGGGCAATGTCAATGTGGCTTGCAACATGGAGAGCACGGCCACCAAAAGCAACAAGTTCACGGCCAAGGCCACGCTGGAGAACACGCCGAACAACATGTAATAGATACACATGAAGGCGGTCACGGCCACAAAGCCCCAAGTGACCGAGTCAAAGCCTTTGGCAATGTTTTCAGCACCGAGGCTTGGGCCAATGGTGCGTTCTTCAATGATTTCCATCGGTGCAGCGAGCGAGCCCGCGCGCAACAACAACGCAGTGTCGTTGGCTTCCACGGTGCTCATGCGACCCGAAATTTGCACACGGCCACCGCCGATTTCGCTACGGATCACAGGCGCGGTGACGACTTCACCTTTGCCTTTTTCAAACAGCAAGATGGCCATGCGTTTGCCCACGCTCTCACGCGTCACGTCTTTGAAAATGCGTGCGCCTTTGGCGTCAAGCGTCAAGTGCACCGCCGCTTCTTGGTTTTGTGTGTCAAAGCCAGGTTGCGCATCGGTGAGGTTTTCACCAGTCAAGATGACTTGTTTTTTCACAATCACGGCTTGGCCGTTGCGGTCCATGAAACGCTCGGTGCCAAACGGCACGGGGCCGTTGCCAAACTCTGCGCTGCGCGCTTCGGCGCTGTCGTCCACCATGCGGATTTCCAGCGTGGCGGTGCGACCCAAAATGTCTTTGGCCTTGGCCGTGTCTTGCACGCCCGGCAGTTGCACCACGATGCGGTCGGTGCCTTGCTGCTGAATCACAGGTTCGGCCACGCCCAACTCGTTGATACGGTTGTGCAAGGTGGTGATGTTTTGTTTGATGGCTTGCTCTTGCACGCGCTTGGCGGCCACGGGATTGATCACCGCGGTGAGCTTGAAGTCAGCGCCATCAGGGGCACTGGTGGTTTGCAAATCCAAGAACTGGTCTTGAATCACGCGCTGTGCAGCTTCGAGGGTTTCCATGTCGCGGAAACGAATCTCGATGGTTTGGTTGTTGCGGCTGATGCCGCTGTGACGCACGTTCTTTTCGCGCAAGCCAGTGCGGATGTCACCGGCCAAAGACTCGGCCTTTTTGGTGAGTGCCGCAGGCATGTCGACTTGCAACATGAAGTGCACGCCACCGCGCAAGTCCAAACCCAAATACATGGGCGCGGCGTTGAGCGAGGTCAGCCACGCGGGGGAGCGGGCCAACAAATTGAGCGCCACGACGTACGACGCATCGTTCGCGTCGGGCACCAAGGCTTGCTGAATCGCGTCCTTGGCTTTGAGTTGTTTGTCGGTGCTGTCAAAGCGCACTTTGAGCGACCCGTTGTCCAAGGCCACCACATCGGGCACGAGTTTGGCCGCTGCCAACGCGGCTTGCACGCGGTCTTGCACAGCGAGGTCCACCTTGACCGACGACTTAGCTGCGGACACCTGCACCGCAGGCGCTTCGCCAAAAAAGTTAGGCAGCGTGTAGAGGCTGCCGACAACCAAAGCGATCACGATGATCGCGTACTTCCAAAGGGGGTAACGGTTCATGATCGCTTCGTCGTCTTAGTCAATGCGAATTACAGAGTGCCTTTAGGGAGCACTTGCACCACGGCTTGGCGTTGCAATTGCACTTCCACGCCAGCAGCGATTTCGATGGTCACGGTGGCTTCAGCCAACTTGGTCACCTTACCGAGCAAGCCGCCAGCAGTCGCGATTTCGTCGCCTTTGGCGAGCGCTTCGATCATGGCTTTGTGTTCTTTTTGACGCTTCATTTGTGGACGAATCATCACGAAATACAAGACCACGAACATCAACACCAAAGGCAACATGCCTTGCAAAGAAGACATCAGGTCACCACCTGCAGCAGCGGCAGGTGCGGTTTGGGCAAAAGCAGAAGAAATCAACACGGTCAAACTCCAAATTGAGGGACTACTGCCAGAGCGCAAAACACCCCAGCAGACCAACCGCGGATTGTATGCGGCTGGCTCAGTTTCTCAGTTCAGGGCAGACCACTGCGCTTTCAAGCCGTCCCACTTTTGACGCGCTGCCGCGAGGTGGCGCGCTTTGACATGGCCAAAGCCTTTGATTTGTTCAGGTATTCGCGCCATCTCCACCGCCAAAGCGTGGTTACTGGCGTTGAGCTGACCCAACATGGCATCGACGCTGGTTTGGTATTGCTGAATGAGGGCGCGTTCGGTGCGTCGCTCTTGGGTGCGGCCAAACACATCCAAAGCCGTGCCTCTGAGCCACTTGAAATGCTTGAGCACTTTGAAGCCTGTGAGCATGAGTGGACCAAACTTTTGCTTTTGCAACTCGCCTTTGTCATTGGTCTTGGCAATGAGCGGTGGGGCCAAGTGGTAGTTGAGCGTGTAGTTGCCTTCAAACATGCCTTCAATCTTTTGCAAGAAGGCTTTGTCTGTGTGCAAGCGGGCCACTTCGTACTCGTCTTTGTAGGCCATGAGTTTGAACAGGTTACGCGCCACGGCTTCGGTGAGCGTGGTTTTATTCAACACTGCTTCTGCTGTGCGCACACGCTCCACCACGGCGCGATAGCTGTTGGCATACGACGCGTTTTGATAGTGGGTGAGAAAAGCCACGCGCTTGGCGATGAGCGCATCCACTCCTTCAGGCTTGTGGAATTGCACCACCTGTGCAGGCGCCAACAAAGCTTGCACCTCAGCCCAATGCACGGCGCAATGGCGGCCCCATTCAAATGCCGCTTTGTTTTGCGCCACGGCCATGTCGTTGAGTTCCATCGCACGCATCAAGGCTTCCAGCCCCAGCGGCACCCAACCTTTTTGCCAAGCAAAGCCCAAGATCATCGGATTCACAAAAATGCTGTCGCCCAGCACTTGCGTGGCCACACGGTCGGCATCAAAAGCGCTCACGCCATCAGCGCCTACGGTGTGCACGATTTCAGCCACGCATGCTTCACCTGGGTTTTGCCAATTGGCGTTGCGCACAAAGGCTGCGGTAGGTGCGCTGTGTGCGTTGAGTGCCACATGCGTGCGGCCTGCGCGCATGCGTTGCAAGGTTTCTTTGCCCGCCACCACGATGGGGTCACACCCAATCACAAGGTCTGCCGCCGCAAGACCCACACGCGTGGTGCGAATGTCATCGGGGTGATTGGCAATGAGCACATGGCTCCAAGTGGCACCACCTTTTTGTGCCAAGCCTGCTGCGTCTTGCGTGACCACACCTTTGCCTTCGATGTGCGCCGCCATGCCCAATAGCTGACCAATGGTGATGACGCCCGTGCCACCCACACCCGCCACCACCATGCCCCACGCTTGTGTGGCATCAGGCAATGTGGGTTCGGGCAAGGCCAATGCGGGCAGCGCGATGCGCGACACGCCTTTGGCTTTCTTTTTCAGGCTACCGCCTTCGACGGTCACAAAGCTCGGGCAAAAGCCTTTGACACAGCTGATGTCTTTGTTGCAAGTGCTTTGGTTGATGGTGCGCTTGCGACCGAACTCTGTCTCAATCGGCTCCACGCTCATGCAATTGCTTTGCACGCCGCAGTCACCGCAGCCTTCGCACACCAAGTCGTTGATCAACACGCGCACCGCAGGATCGGCCATGGTGCCGCGTTTGCGACGGCGGCGCTTTTCAGTGGCGCAGGTTTGGTCATAAATGATGACTGTGCAACCTTTGACTTCGCGCATCTCACGCTGAATGCGGTCCAGCTCATCGCGATGGAACACCGCCACGCCTTCGACCAAGCCAGCACCTTCATATTTCTCAGGCTCATCGGTCACCACCGTGATGCGTTGCGCGCCTTCGGCCTTCATGCTTTGCGCGATCTGCAAAACGCTGTGGCCCGAAGCCGCAAGACTTCCTTCGTCGCTATGGCGTTCGCCCACCGGTTGACCACCCGTCATCGCCACCGCATCGTTGTACAAAATTTTGTAGGTGATGTTCACGCCCGCCGCAATGCTTTGGCGAATCGCCAAGATGCCGCTGTGGAAATACGTGCCATCGCCCAAATTGGCGAAGATGTGTTGGTCGTTCACAAACGGTTGCTGGCCCACCCACGGCACGCCCTCACCGCCCATTTGCGTGAAACCATTCGTATCGCGGTCCATCCACAACACCATGAAGTGACAACCGATGCCCGCCATCGCGCGCGAGCCTTCAGGTACTTTGGTGGAGGTGTTGTGTGGACAGCCTGAGCAAAACCAAGGCATGCGATCCGCCTTCAAGGTCACCGCGGTCATGGCCTGTTCTTTGGCGGTGATGATGGCCAGCTGCGCATTGATGCGAACCGTGGTGTCGGCATCCACACCGAGCTTGAGCACGCGTTGTGCAATCGCCTTCGCAATGAGTGCGGGGTTCAGGTCCGCGTTGGCGCGCAACAAGGTATTGGCACTGGGGTTGGGCATGGACCATTCGCCACCGCCGCCACCGAAGGGACCTTGTGCGCCGTCTTCGCCTTCGATTTCGTTAAATTTACCCAACACATTCGGCCGCACATCGGCGCGCCAGTTGTACAGCTCTTCTTTGAGCTGGTATTCAATGACTTGGCGTTTTTCTTCAATCACCAAAATCTCTTGCAAGCCCTTGGCAAACTCGCGTGTGAGTTGCGCATCCAGCGGCCACACCACCGCGACTTTGTGCAAGCGAATGCCCAAGCGACGACACGTGTCATCGTCCAACCCCAAGTCGAGCAAAGCTTGACGCGTGTCGTTGTAGGCCTTGCCGCTGGCGATTAAACCTAAGCGGTCGTTCGGGCCTTCGATGACGTTGTAGTTCAAACGGTTGGCGCGCACATAGGCGAGCGCTGCGTACCACTTGTAGTCAAACAAACGTGCCTCTTGCTCCAGCGCGGTGTCAGGCCAGCGGATGTGCAAACCGCCTGCTGGCATCTCGAACTCTGGGATGACGATGTTCACGCGGTGCGGGTCAATCACCGCCGTCGAGCTAGATTCCACAATTTCTTGAATCGTCTTCATGCCCGACCACACGCCGCTGAAGCGGCTCATGGCAATCGCGTGCAAACCCAAATCCAAAATTTCTTGCACGCTGCTGGGGAAGAACACGGGCGTGCCGCAGGCTTTGAAGATGTGGTCACTTTGATGAACCGCAGTCGAGCTTTTGGCCACATGGTCATCACCCGCCACAGCCAACACACCGCCCCAAGGCGTGGTGCCTGCCATGTTGGCGTGCTTGAACACATCCGAGCAACGGTCCACGCCTGGACCCTTGCCATACCAAATACCAAACACGCCATCGAACTTGTTGCTGCCCTGCGGCGCAAAGCCGAGCTGCTGCGTGCCCCACAGTGCAGTGGCCGCCAACTCTTCATTCACACCCGGTTGGAACACAATGTTTTGCGCTTCCAAGTAAGGCTTGGCTTTCCACAACGATTGGTCATACGTGCCCAGCGGTGAGCCGCGATAGCCGCTGATGAAGCCCGCTGTGTTTTTGCCTTGCAGCGCATCGCGTTGACGCTGCAACATGGGAAGCTTGACCAGCGCTTGCACGCCGCTCATGAAAGCACGGCCCACATCAAGGCTGTATTTGTCGTCCAGCGTCACGGTGTCGAGTGCGCGGCGAATGTGTTCGGGCAGAGGTGCGTTCATCTGTGTCTCCGTTTGTTTTTGTGTGTGTCGCAAAGTGTAGGGTTTGCGTCCAGATAAAGGTTTGCGTTTTACGCTCTCAATTCCCCTGTTTGCGCAAGATTCTTTCTAAAATCTTAATAAAACGAAACAGAGGAGCGTTACCTTGGGGACACTCGACAAATTTGATCTGGCCATTTTGGGTGAATTACAAGCCGATGCACGCCTGACCAATGCAGAACTGGCGCAACGCGTGGGCTTGAGTGCGGCGCCTTGTTGGCGACGTGTGCGCGTGCTCGAAGAAGAGGGTTACATCACGGGCTATCGCGCAGAAATCAACCGCCACAAAATTGGTTTGGGTGTGCTGGCTTTTGTGCGTGTGGATGCTGAGCGCAACACAGGCGATGTGGCCCGCAAGTTAGAAGTTGCGATTCGCAAAATTCCAGAAATCGTGGCTTGCTACTACATCAGTGGCACGGGCACGTTTGAGCTGCAAGTGGTGTCGCAGGACTTGGAAACCTTCAGCCAATTTGCACGCGAAGTGTTGATCAACTTGCCGCACGTGAAAGACATACACACCAGTTTTTCACTCGGCGAAGTGAAGGCGAGTGGCGCTTTACCGCTGGCGCATTTGAAAAAATAAGGCGCGCTCGCGCAGCCCCATCAATGCATAAAGGGTGGGGGCGTCAGGGGGGCGTGATGCGCCTCTGCACTGTTCTCAGCATCAAGGCCGACACCCCATTGCGCCACCGCCTGCAGCTTGTCGAGCAATGCCAACATGACTTGCAAAACCGACGGGTTCATCTGCACCTGCAGCGATTTGCCAGACACCAACTCAAACTTGAGCGTCACCACATCCCCTTGCTGATTGAGCAACAAACCCGTGACCAACAAGGGTGCTTCGCCCATGGGTTTTTCTTTGGCGGTCTGGAATGTTTCCTGAAAATTGAGTTGCTGCGTCACAGACGCTTGCTGAAAAGACTGCATGACTTGCGCCACTTGCGGTGGATGCACTTGCGCCAAGGCTTGCACGGTCAACTGCTTTGCACCGGCCAGCAAGCCCTTGAGCACATAACGCGTCAACCAAAAACTGAATTCGTGGTCTTCACTGGTGTTGAAGCGAAAGAGCACACGGTCTTCACGACACACCCATTCGCCGTTGAACTGTTTGATGCTCATACCGTCGTCACTTCGGCCACAGCACCCACAAACGCAAGCCCTGCTTCATGCGACCGGCAAAGTCCCCCGCCTCTGCGCCTGTGCCCGCAAAGTAATCGGCCCGCACCGCGCCCACGATGGCGCTACCGGTGTCTTGCGCAAACACCAAGCGTTGCAAATTGGCGTTGGGGCCCGCACTGGCCAACCACACAGGTGTGCCGTAGGGGATGGAGTCTTTGTCCACCGCGATAGATCGACCAGAAGTGAGCGGCACGCCTTGTGCGCCACGGGGGCCTAGGTCGGCATCGGCAGCGCTGCGCACCTCTTCACGGAAGAACACATAGCGCGGGTTGCTCCACAACATCTCTTGCACCAAGCGCGGGTTGCTTTGTTGGGTGCTGACAATCCATGCCTTGATGCCGAGCCAAGAGGCATCGCGAATCAAGCCACGGTCGAGCAGCCAGCGGCCCACGCTTTGATAGGGTTGCTCGTTCGAGCCTGCAAACGCCAAGCGAACGATGCGCGTGCTGCCATCAGGGTTGGCCATGCGCACGCGGCCCGAGCCTTGGATGTGCAACACCAAGGCGTCAATCGGGTCAGCCAGCCACGCCACTTCACGGCCACGCAAGGCGTCACGCGCTTGTGGGTTTGTGTCGATCTCTTGTCGACTGAACCACGGCCGACCTGCGCGACGCGCTTCAGCCAAGCCATCAGGCGGGGCATACAAAGGCACTTCAAAGCCAGGACGCATTTGCGCAGAAGCATCAAACATGGGTTCGTAATAGCTGGTGAGCAAACCCTCCGCCCCACCATCGAGTGACTCCACACGGTAGGGTTGCAAGTGACTCATCATCCACAAGCGGCGGTCATCGTCACTGCCCAGCATGAGTTGACGCACGTCTTTGCACAGCGGTGCAAACAGGGGGCCGGGACGTTCGCAGTTTTGCAACCATGCATTCCATGCGTCTTGCGTGGGGTCGTTTTGCCAGCCTGGCACATCGTTCCACGACGTGGCCACCCAGCGGCTGCGGTAGCTTTGCTGTGGGCTGGGCGTGCCGGGTGTGCCCGCTAAGCTGCCACTGGTACGCGGTGCCTCGGCAACGGGGCGTGAGGCGGGGGCAGGAGAAGGACGGCCATAGTCACTGACAGGGGCATAGCGCGGTGTGCTGCAGGCCACCAAAGTGGTCACGACAAGCGCCCATGTCAAACGCCAAAGCAGGTGCATCATTCGCCACGCAACAAATTAGCCAGCTCGACGGCTGACTTCACATTCATCTTGTCAAACACGCGCGCGCGATGCACTTCCACCGTGCGCACGCTGATGTCGAGTTGGTCGGCAATCAGTTTGTTGGGCAAGCCTTCGACCACCAAATGCATGACGTCGCGTTCACGATCGGTCAGGTCAGCCAAGTTGTGTTGCAAGCTTTGCTTGGTGCGCAAGCTTTGCAAGGTCTGCGCGGAACGCGCCAAGGCTTGTTCGATGCGGTCGACCAGCGCGTTGTCAGAAAAAGGCTTCTCGCAAAAGTCAAATGCACCGCGCTTGACCGAGTCCACCGCCGTGGGCACATCGGCATGGCCCGTCAAAAAAATCACCGGCAGCACATCGAGCAATTGGCGCTCAATGAGTTGCTCAAACAAAGCCAAGCCACTCATGCCGGGCATGCGCACATCCAGCAACAAGCACCCCGGCTGTGTGGGCTGCCAAGGACCTTGGGGCATGTTTAGAAATTCGGCAAACGCATCTGCGCTCTCGAACGATTGGCTAGGCAGTCGGCGCGAACGCAGCAGCCACGCCAAGGCTTCGCGCACGCCAGCGTCGTCGTCAACAATAAATACCAAAGCGTCTTCTGTGGGTTGCATGTGTCAGGCCTCAGATCACGATTGTGGCAGGGTGAAACTGAACACCGTGCCGCGCGGCGTATTGGGCTGATGGCTTAAGAAGCCACCGTGCTGCTCCACCACCGTGCGACACAGGCTCAAGCCCAAACCCATGCCTTCTTGTTTGGTGGTGAAAAATGGGGTGAAGAGTTTTTCGGCCACGCCTTCGGGTATGCCTTGGCCTAAATCCGCCACCGAAAACTCCAGCCAACGGCTGGTGGCATTGGATGCAGCAGGTCGCACCGCCAAGGTCAGCACTTTGTGCGGTGTGTCATCCGCCATGGCTTGCATGCCATTGCGCGCGAGGTTCAAGAGCACTTGCTCCACCATGGTGCGGTCACACAGCACGGCCGGCAAATCCGGCGGACAGTTCACCACCACGCGCACACCAAGTTTGCGGGCTTGCAAAATGACCAAGGGCATGACGTCGTCCAGCAACGCGCGCGGTGTGACCGCTTCACGCGCTTGGTCGCGGCGGCGCACAAAGTCATGCACGCTCTTGATGACCTTGCCAGCACGCTCGGCCTGCTGGCCAATACGTTGGATGGCGCTGCCCAAGGTTTCCGCCAACTGCGGGTCTTTGACGGCGGCGTCTTGCAACAGGTTCATGCTGCCGGTGGCGTAGCTTGAAATGGCCGCCAACGGTTGGTTCAACTCGTGGCTCAAGAGCGAGGCCATCTCACCCACGGTGGCCAAACGTGCGGTGGCTTGCAAGCGCTCTTGGCTGGCACGTGAAACTTCTTCCACGCGACGCTGTTCGCTGATGTCCAACACCGCGCCCATCCAACCGGTTTGTTCGCCCATGGCATTGATGAGCGGGGCCTCAAAAATCATCACCGCAAAACGTTCGCCGTTTTTGCGCATGAAGACCGACTCCACCCCTTCGCGTGGCGGCGCATTACCCGCCAAGCGCAAGGCTTGGCGCTGGCCGTATTCGTCCACCATCTCAGGTGGCCAATAGGGCGCGGGAATGCTCTTGCCAATCAGCTCTTTGGACTCAAAGCCCACCATCTCGCAAAACGCGGGGTTCACATAGGTGATGCGGCCTTGGTTGTCACGTGCGCGCAAACCTGTGACCAAAGAGTCTTCCATCGCTTTGCGAAACGCCAAAGCGTCGGCCAAATCCAACTCCACGCGCTGGCGACGACGCATGTCTCGCGCCAGCATGACCAACACGGTGACCAGCGCAATCGCCATCGCCGTCACCAAGGCCGTCAACACATTGGGGAACAAATCGGGGGCAGCGCGCCAACTGTCCATGCGCAGCACCATGGTGTGACCCGGCAAGTCCAACAACTGCTTGGCAATGAACACCCGCGAGCCGCGGCGCGCAGTGCCATGCATGGCCAAACGTGTGCCGTCCGATTCGGTGAAGGACACCTCTTGGCTGCGCGTGAGTTGCGGCCCCACCATGTTCACCAAAACCTCACCCAAGGAATACGTGGCGATGGTGTAACCCGTGAGCTGCCCATCGGTGATCACCGGCAGGCATAAATCCATGATTTCCAAACCGAGGCCATCGGCTTGCGGCACATAGGTACTGGCGCCGTACCCAGGCCCACTTTGGCGACGCGCCACACCGCAGGCTTGCACCACCTCGGGCTGATTGGCCGCACGACCAAAGCGGCTGAACACCGGCGCCCGAAATGGGGTGTCGACACTCTTGAGCACACGCAAATCTGGATCGCGCAACTCCAAGCGGAGCCACTCACGGTGCTCACGCAACAAGGCATGCGCATCTTGCCCCCAAGGCACCGCACTGCGATCGGCATATTGCAAAGCTTGCAAACTTTGCACGTTGCGAGTGAGGGCGGTGCGGATGTCGCTCACCGCATCGGCCGCATCGCGCTCTAAACGGCTTTGCACTTGGCTGACTTCGTAGCGTCCAGCCAACCACACCAAGGTGCTGAGCATGGACAACACCAACACCACCAAGAGGCCCCACAGCCCCCAGCGACGCATTGGCGATCCAGGCAGCAAGCGCATCAATCGACCTTGGTCACACGTGGGTCAGACCACGTGCCGTCGACACGAAACTCTGAGGTGCCTGCGCGCACCAAGGGTTTGGCCAACACCATTTGCGCAAGGTAGGTGGTCAAGCCAACCAAAGGGTTGATGGTGGCCATGTAAAGCGACGCCGTGCCAGCATTGATTTCAGGCACCACCACCACCTTGAGGCTTTGGGTTTCACGCACCAAGTCGGCACTGCCTTCAATCAAAGCGCCAGCAACCACACCTTTCATTTGCAAGTTGTTGGTTGAGGCCACGCCTTGCTCAATGCGCACATCGCCCCGCACAAAGTCAAAGGCAAACCCATCGCTGAACAAGTCACTGAAATCCAAAGTCAAACGCCGAGGCAAAGCTTGCAAATTGAGCACGCCCAACAACCGAGCTGCCCCAGGCTCGGTTTTCAAGAACTGTCCTTTTTCAACCGACAAATTCATCTTGCCGCTCATGCTGGCGTAGTCCAGCGTGATGGGTGAACCCTGCCAAGACACTTGCCCCTCTAAGCGGCCTTCACCATGGCGAATCGCGCCAGGCGTACCAAGACGCGTTAACAAATCACCACTGTCGCGAATCGCCAATGCGAAATTGAATTGCGTGCGACGCAGGCGTGGGCCATCGGTGGCCCAATTGCCGTTGGCGGTCAACGTGGCCTCAGGTAAGGTCACGTTGAACTTGTTCAAACGCCATTCACGCACCGCGTTGGCACCCAAACGATTGACCGCTTCAATTTCTAAACGCCCAAGTTTTTTGCCACGCAAGGTCAACTCGTTCACCACAATGTCCAAGGTGGGAATGCTGCTGGGCTGTTCGGTCAGCAAGCGTTCCACATCGGGCACGGAGCTGGGTGGAATATTCAAATACGCCAAACGCACAAACAACTGGGCGGGCATATTGCCATTGGGTGGACGCACCTCGGCCGAGCCGTTGAGTTCATCCGCACTGATGTTCAAACGCCACAAATCACCTTGCCTCGTGCCGCCCACCAGCACCTTGTGAATCACGCGGTCAGACACCTTGATTTGGTCAGCTCGTAAGGCGGCAAAGGTGGGCATGTAGTCTTGCGCGCCATCCCCTGTGGCTTCGCTGCCCACCACAGACGCAGTGCTCGATTTGCGCTTCACAGGTGACACACCGGTGAGCTGGGTCAGCGCCGTGTTCCAGGCATCCAAGTCCAACGAAGGCAATTGCAAATTGAGGCTCACCGCGTTGTCGCGCATCGGCACGGCATCGACGACTGTCTGCCCCACCGCAATGCCACCGCGCAACACACGGGGTTTTGGCCCACTGAGGTCACGCACATACGTCACCGACACCAATCGACCCAAGATGACTTTGATTTGGTCTTGCAACACCCGGGATTTGGGCTGCAACGATTCGCGTGTGAGTTGTGTTTCGATGCGCAAAGGCAGGGTGGCTTGCGCGGTTTTGTTCAACGGCGCTGGCAAATTCAACGCCATGCCCTTGAGGTCACTGCTGATCAACAACTCCGGCTCACCACGGCTCAGACCCAAGGTAGCGGTGTACGCTGATTTACCTGTGGCGCGCTGCGCAAGGCGCGACACAAAGCCAAGTTCACGTGCTTGTTGCAAGCCCTCTGCTGACAAGTCACCACGAATTTTGAGCTGTAACGGCGATGACGCATGGGTCGCGGCAAAAGACAAGCCGCCCTCCAGCACGGCACTGCCGCCCAGCAACTGCGCTTGCACAGCTTTGAGTTGAAAGCCTTGTTCGCTGAACTGCAAAGCACCACGTGTGCGTTGCAACACGGGCGTGCCAGGAATGATTTGCAAATCGTTGTCCGCAAAGTTCACGCTGCCTTGAACTTTGGAGGTTGCCAGTTTGTCGATGGGCAAAGTCAAGGCCAATTTGTAAGTCGCGTCACCCGTGGCTTGGCTCTTGTTCAACACCGTGCCCGTCAACTCATTGAGGGCCGACTTGGCAATGACGTTCAACACTTGCGACAAGGGGCCGCGCGCTTCACCCGTCACGCTCACCACGGGCTGCGTCAGCTGCGGGATGTGCGCCTCTACTTTTTGCCATGTCACGCCCGAGGCACCAGCCAACTGTGTGCGTCCCTTGAAGTGCAAAGCGGCACGGTCAAACACCAACTCGCCGTCGATCTCGGTCAAAGCAGGCCACGTGGGAGCGGTCGGCATTTTTGATTTAGGAGCCACAGGTGGCACATAGGCATATTGGCCTTGGGCCACTTGCGCCACGACGCGGAACTCACCCAACTTGGGGTTCTCAAACGGCATGTCGCTCAGGTTGCCACGCAATCGCAGCGTCACATGATTGGCCTCACCCGCTTGCACAGAGGCACGCACATACGCACGCACATCGGCAGGCAAGGTGTTGGGCAAATAGCGATGCACTTGCGCCGCTTTGGCGCGGCTCAAAGTGGCCGTCAAATCCAACACACCAGGCAAGCGGGCATCACCTTCACCCGTTTTCCAATTGCCGTTGAACTCACCGGCCACATCCGCATTCACCACATGACCTTGTGTGAATTGCACCGCCACGTCATCGCCCTTGAGCTGCCACGCGAGATGTGCCGAGGCCTCGTCCAATGCCAAGGTCGGTTCGTCCAGCCCCACGGGCAAGGTCAAGCTGCCTTTGCGAATGTTCACCCGCGCTTTGCCGCTTTTCTGCGTCAATTCAAAATCCAACTCCGCGGCGTGCACCCCTGGCATGTTTGCCAAGGGGCTGTCAGGCTGCACGTCGCGTTGCAACGACAGTTGGCGCACTTGACCACGTGCGCTGTAGTTCAGCGTGGCATCGTCATGGGTCTGCCAACTGGCTTTGAGTTGGTTCACCTGACCTTGGGGTTGCACGCGCGACAACAGGGCACGCAGTGATTCAGGCAGTGGCAATCGTTGACTGATTTGCGCCAAGGCCTCTAAGTCCAAACGGTCGGCAGTCAATGCGCCCGCCTCAAACGCATCGCGTCGCCAACTCACGCGCAGCAGACCCCCTGGCCAATGCTCGCCCTCTTGGGTGTCAAACACCAAATCTTGGCTGCTGATTTCTACGTCGCCGTTCAACGATTGCGCGCCGATGCGTCCTTGCACATGACGCAAACGCAAGGGCAACAAGTCAGCGCCCAAACGCGCGTCCACCGCGTCCAAAGCCACATCAGCCGTCACCCCAACGAGCAAGCCTTTTTGCACATCGGCCCACAGGCGCACGGCACCACGGCCTTCTTGCAACGACAAACCTTTGTCCATGACCACCCATTGGCGCAAGGTGGCCAAGTCGACAAAAGGCAGGTCGGCAAACATGTCGCCCGACCATTGCGCCACGTCGCCCGCACGCTGCCAAGGCGGTTGGTAAAACTTGCCACGCACCGACACGCGTTGGCCCAGCACCGATGGAGGGGTAACGTCGGCGCGCAATTCATGTTGGAACCAATGGTTCTTCACCGAGACTTCGACGTCTTGCAATGTCAGCACTGAAGCTTGGGTTTGCATGGCAGATGAACGGCTGTCATCACGCCAATGCACAGTGCCACCGCGCACCAAAAATTCGGGCTGCGAGAAAAACCAATCTGCGCCACTGCCGTCCCCCGCGGCCCCTGTGTCTAAACCGGCGACCCACACATGACCATCGACATCGCGGCGAATTTCTAACTCGGGCTGGTCAATGTCGAGCTGCTCAAATTGGCCCAACACCACCGAGCGTGGCGACACAGCCGCCAACACGCGAGGCAAGCGCAAGGCCTCACGGCCCTCTTTGTCAAAGAGTTGAATGTCACCCAGTTCAAACCAAGGCACCCACCAACCACCTTGCGCACTGATGCGACCAATTTCCACACGAATGCCCAAAGCGCGTGAGGCTTGTTGTTGCAGCACCTCACGGTAATCGCCAATTCGCGGCACAATGAAAACGTGCAGGGCACTCCATGCCATGAGCACCGCCACCCACGTGAACACCACCAGACCCAAAACCCAGTTGAGCGCACGTCGCCAGCCCGACTTGGTTTTCAAATCAGGTGCTGCACTTTTGGGGGTGGAGTTCACAGAGTCAGACAAATGTTTCATGGTGATCGCAACGTGACCGGAATTATCCCCTCCTCTATGTCCAATTTGAGTACTTATTCGCGCTTCGTCCAGCGTTTGCGCCGCCGCTATGCGAATGAGCTGCACCTGTTGCCCGAAGGTGCGCCTGTTTTGGCCACCATGCAGACTTGTTTTGAACAGCTGCGCCAAACCCACCGCTGCGGCGATGCGCTGCGCATGCTGCGCCAGCTGGTGATGGAACGCTTGGTGGTGCTGGACTGCGACCAGCGTGCCGAGCTGGATGTGATCACCCGTGCCGTGACGGAGCTGGGTGAATTCACCCTAGACGCGGCCTTTCAAGAAGCCCAAGCCCAGCTCGACAGCAGCTACGGCATACCCACCACCCCCAGCGGCGCGCGTGCGACGTTGTGGATTGTTGGCATGGGCAAATTTGGCGCACGCGAACTCAATGTGTCCAGCGACATTGACCTGATTTATGTGTACGACGAAGACGGTGAAACCACAGGGCTTGCAGACGGACGCGGACGCATCAGCAACCACGACTACTTTGCCAAAGCTGTCAAACTGATTTACGCCCTGATTGGCGACACCACAGAGCACGGCTTTGTGTTTCGCATGGACTTGGCTTTACGCCCCAACGGCAACTCGGGGCCCAGCGTGGTGTCACGCCAAGCATTGGAAGAATATTTTTTGGTGCAAGGCCGCGAATGGGAACGCTTTGCCTGGCTCAAGAGCCGCGTGGTTGCACCCTTCAGCGCCGCAGCCAATGCCTCTGAGTTGCGCGACACCGTGCTGCCTTTTGTGTTCCGCCGCTATTTGGACTACAGCGTGTTTGAGGCACTGCGCGGCTTGCACCAACAGATTCGCAAACACTCGGCCACGCGCAGCGCGGGTCGACCCGAGCGCGCCAACGATGTGAAGCTGTCACGCGGCGGCATTCGTGAAATTGAATTCACCGTGCAACTGCTGCAAGTGGTGCGCGGTGGCCACTTCCCCGAGCTACGCACGCGCCCCACGCTTCAAGCGTTGCAACGCCTGAGTCAAGCCAACCTCATGCCTGCCGCCACCGCCGAGGCATTGGCCAAGGCCTATGTGTTTTTGCGCCAAGTCGAACACCGCATCCAATACCTCGACGATCAGCAAACCCATGTGCTACCCACCCAAGACGACGACTTGAACTGGATTGCGTTGACCCTGGGCTTTGGTGATGTGTGCGACTTTTTGTCTCAGCTCGACAGCCACCGTGAATTGGTGGCGCACGAGTTTGACCGCTTGTTGGGCTTGGGCGAAAAGGCCGAGTCCAATGGCAACGGCTCATGCAAAGGCTGCACGCCCAAAAACGACTACGTCGATTTGGCCTCCTTGCTGCCCGACTTGAACCCTCGTTTGCGTGAGCGCGTGACCCATTGGTCTGAGCAGCCGCGCATGCGTGCACTGCGCGATGACGGCGTGCAACGCTTGCTCAAGCTCTTACAACGCACCAACGCGTGGATTGACGATGGTCGCGTGACCGAGGAAGCCGCGGTGCGCTGGAGCGATTGGATGGAGCCACTGCTGCGCCGCGAAAGCTATCTGGCTTTGCTGATTGAACGCCCGCGCGTGCATGAACAACTCATGCGCTTGTTGGGGCTAGCGCGCTGGCCTGCCAAGTATTTGCAGCAACATCCAGGCGTGATTGACGAACTGGCAGGCGAAGCCTTGTTGGCCGAACGCTTTGTGCCTGCCGAATTTGAACAAGAACTAGAGCGCCGCCTAACGTCGCTGCAATCCACCGGCCAAGCCGATGAAGAAACCTTGCTCAATCTGCTGCGTCGCGCACACCACGCCGAGGTGTTTCGCACCTTGGCGCGTGACGTGGAAGGCCGCATCACCGTGGAGCAAGTGGCCGACGACTTGAGTGCCTTGGCTGACAGCGTGCTGAAAATCACCAGCCGTTGGGTGTGGCAACACTTCAAGCAGCGCCACCGCGACGAACCGCTGTTTGCCATCCTTGCCTACGGCAAATTGGGCGGCAAAGAGCTGGGCTATGGCAGCGACTTGGACATCGTGTTTGTGTACGAAGACGCGCACGAGCGCGCAGGTGAAATTTACGCCGCCTATGTGCGCAAGCTCATCAACTGGCTCACCGTCAAAACCGGCGAGGGCGACTTGTACGAAATTGACACGGCCTTGCGACCCAACGGCAACTCCGGGCTTTTGGTGTCAACCTTTGAAGCCTACGCCGACTACCAATGCCAACGCGGCGAAAACACCGCTTGGACGTGGGAACACCAAGCCATGACGCGTGCGCGTTTTTGCTTAGGTTCGCCAGAGCTGCAATCCCGCTTTGATGCAGTGCGCGCCAACGTCATCAACGCCAAGCGTGACCAAGCGGCACTGCGTCAAGAGATTGTGGCCATGCGCGATAAGCTGCGTGCCGCACACACGGTGAAGCCCGATTTGTTTGACGTCAAACACAGCGCAGGCGGCATGGTGGACGTCGAGTTTGCCGTGCAGTACTTGGTGCTGGCCCATGCGCAACAACACCCCGCCTTGCTGGCCAACGTGGGCAACATTGCTTTGTTGCTCAGCGCTGAAAAAGCCGGCTTATTACCCGCAGGTGTGGGTGAAGCGGCGGGCGGCGCTTACCGCGAATTGCGGCGCGTGCAACACCGTGCGCGCTTAGACGAGCAACCCACGCAAGTGCCCACGGTGGCGCTGGAAAAAGAATGTGCGGCCATTCAAACCTTGTGGCACGCGGTGTTTGGCTAACGCCCCACACCTTGCGCAGCCGCTGCTGAGATGCGCAGCGTTTATCCCTGACGGATCTTCTTCACCAAGGCGGTGGTCGAGTAACCATCGACAAACGGAATCGCTTGGGCGCGACCGCCGTAAGCCAGCACCACTTGGGTCTCGGCGAGTTTGCTCATGTCGTAATCACCACCTTTGACCAACACGTCCGGGCGCAGCTCGGTGATCAGCTCCAAAGGTGTGTCTTCGTCAAACCACGTCACCAAACTCACCGACTCCAAGGCCGCCATCAAGGCAGCACGGTCCAGCTCGTTGTTGAGGGGACGGTCTGGGCCTTTGCCCAAGCGACGCGCAGAGGCATCGCTGTTCAAGGCAACGACCAAGCTGCCGCCTAGGCTGCGCGCTTGCGCCAGATACGAGGCATGGCCGCGGTGCAAGACATCAAACACGCCATTGGTGAACACCACAGGCCCTTGTGCGCGCAAGGCAGCCACACGCTGCACGGCGTCTTGGCGCGAAGCCAACTTAGAAAGAAAAGCAGGGGGGAGCAAAGTGGTGTCGGTCATGGCGCGAATTTTAGGCGGCGCCATCGAAATCCCCCGCGGGTGAACGTGGAGAATATTTCTGTCAGGGACAGAAGTGGAATACTTGGTAATGATCTTTGACGATTGAAAAAAGGTTTTCGCGTGATGCACCGTTTCGTTTTCTTAGGGATTTGGCTGCTGTTAAGCCTCAACCCCGCACACAGCGCCACAGATTCGGCGAACACAAGTGCAGCGTGTCCTCGTGTGCTGCAGCACACGGTGCTACGTCTGCAAGACGAAAAGCCACAAAACCTGTGTCAATACGCAGGGCAAGTGGTGGTGGTCGTGAATACCGCCAGCTTTTGCGGGTTCACCCCGCAATACAAAGGCTTGGAGGCGCTTTATGCCAAGTACAAAGATCGCGGCTTAGTGGTTCTTGGTTTTCCGAGCAACGACTTTTCTCAAGAGCCCGACAGCAACGCCAAGATTGCCGATTTTTGCGAAAACACCTTTGGCGTGAAGTTCCCCATGTTTGTCAAAACCACCGTGCGCGGCGTAGACGCTTTGCCCTTGTTCAAGCAACTGGCTGAGCAAACTGGCACCACGCCCAAGTGGAACTTTTACAAATACGTCATCAGCCGCGATGGCAAAAACATCAAAAGCTTCAGCAGCATGACGGGCCCACAAGACAAAAGCTTTGTGCAAGAGATTGAAAAGCAATTGAGCGTGAAAGGTATTGCGCCATGAAGCCACGCATCGCCATCGTGGGCTCGGGCATTTCGGGTTTGTCGGCAGCTCACCATTTAGACGGCCATGCAGACATCACCCTGTTTGAAGCGGGTGATTATTTCGGCGGTCACACCCACACCGTTGATGTGACGTTGCCCACGCCAAGCGGCACACAAACGCACGGGGTAGACACAGGATTTTTGGTCTACAACGAGCGCACGTATCCGGGGCTGATTGCCTTGTTTGAAGAGTTGCAAGTGGCGACCGTCAAATCTGACATGTCGTTCTCGGTGCAAGTGCCCCACAAAAATGGCCAAGGTGCGTTGGAGTGGAACGGTGCCAACCTCAACACCGTGTTTGCCCAGCGCAGCAATTTGTTCAAGCCCAGCTTCTTGAACATGCTGCGCGATGTGGTGCGTTTCAACACCCTCGCCACCGAGCTGGCCGAGCGCAACCAAGATCACGAGCTCGCACAACCCTTGAGCGGTTTTTTGTTTTCGCACAAATTCAGCGATGCGTTTCGCGATTGGTATTTGCTACCGATGTTGGGCTGCATCTGGAGTTGCCCCACCGACCAAATGCTGAAATTTCCTGTGGCCACCATGATTCGGTTTTGCCACAACCACGGACTGATTCAAGTCAACAACCGCCCGCAGTGGTACACCGTGGCTGGCGGCGCGCGTCACTATGTCGAGAAAATTTTGGCGCGCATCCCAGACAAACGCCTCAACACACCCGTGCAACGCATCGTGCGTGACGCACACAGCGTGAGCCTGCAAACGCACGCGGGCTTTGAACGTTTTGACCAAGTGATTCTGGCCAGCCATGCCGATCAATCGTTGGCCATGTTGGCCGAGCCGAGCGCACAAGAGCAGGCCACCCTCAGTGCCATTCGCTACCACCCAAACCGCGCTGTGCTGCACACCGACACCTCGGTGATGCCGCAGAAAAAACTGGCATGGGCTGCATGGAACTACGAGCGCGCCGCACACGACAGCACCGAGTCCACGCGCGTGTGTTTGCACTACTGGCTCAACCTGCTGCAGCCGTTGCCGTTTAGCCAAGACGTCATCGTGTCGCTGAACCCGGTGCGCGAGATTGACCCTGCGCATGTGATCGGCGAATACGACTACGCCCACCCCGTGTTTGACTTGCCTGCCATTCAAGCGCAAGCGCACATGCCGCAGCTACAAGGCCAGCAGCACACCTGGTTTGCGGGTGCATGGATGGGCTACGGTTTCCATGAAGATGGCTTCAAAGCAGGCCGTGCGGCTGCACAAGGTTTGCTCGCTCGCTTGGCCCGATAACCGACATGACACAGAGCACATCAGCCAACGCAACCGCGGCGCATTTGCCAATGGAAAGTGCGTTGGCTAGTGACCCGCCGCAAGCCATGATTGGCTTCGGCCAAGTGCGCCACACGCGCTTGCGCCCCAAGCACCACGCGTTCAACTACAACACTTTCTTTTTGATGTTGCCCATGCGCACGTTGCAAGCCAGCGGCGATGCCGTGCTGCCCATCAACCGCGCAGGGGCCATCAGCTTTCACGACGTGGACCATGGCGACGGCCGCCAGCTCGAAGAGGGCGGCACCCTGGCGTGGTTGGATGAATTGCTGCACAGCGAGAGCATCTCCGATGCCACGGGCGAGGTCTGGCTGCATTGCTACCCGCGCGTGCTGGGTTACACCTTCAAACCTGTGAGCTTTTGGTATTGCCACGCCGCTGACAACAGCTTGCGCGCCATCGTGGTGGAAGTGAACAACACCTTTGGTGAACGCCATTGCTATTTGCTAGATCGTCCGCAATACGGTGTTGAGCAACGCGCCAGCAAGGTGTTTCATGTGTCGCCGTTTTGTGAAGTGCAGGGCGACTACCGCTTTCGCTTCATACGAACCGCTGACCACACCGTGGCCCGCGTCGACCACAACGATGCACAAGGCCCCTTGATTGAAACCAGCGTGAGCGGCCAACTCCAACCCATCACACCCGCCGCATTGCGCCAAGCCTTGTGGGGCTACCCCTTGATGACCCTGATGGTGATGGCACGCATCCACTGGCAAGCCTTGAAGCTCTGGTGCAAACGTGTGCCGTTTTTCACCAAGCCCACCCCGCCACAAGATTTTGTGACCCGTTGACTCTGAGAGAAGCACAGCCATGAACACCACCACGACCTCGGCCCCCGTCGCCTCTTCCAAGCAAGCCATGCCAGCAGCAGCTCGTCGTGTGGTGAGTTTGTTGCAACGCCTGCAACACGGCACCTTGCATGTGCAATGGCCCGATGGCCACGTCGAGCAATTTGGCACCCTGCCCGCCTCCGGGCAAGGACTGAATGCAACCTTGCATTTGCACAGCTGGGCGCCCCTCACGCAAGCCTTGAAGTCGGGTGACATTGGCTTTGCTGAAAGCTACATCGCAGGCGAGTGGACCACCAACAACTTGGCGGAGTTGTTGCAGCTTCTGGTTGCTAACCGTCGAGACATGGATGAATTGATTTTTGGCAATTGGCTGGGTCGTTTGTTTTATCGCGTGCGTCACCTGATGCATCGCAACACACGCAGCAACAGCAAGAAAAATATCCACGCGCATTACGACTTGGGCAATGCGTTTTACAAGCTGTGGCTAGACCCCACGATGAACTATTCGTCCGCTTGGTTTGACAACGACCGCACCCAACCCATGGCCGAGGCACAAACCGCCAAAGTGCGCCGTGCCCTGCGCATGGTGGGCGCCAAAGCCGGCGATCGCATTCTTGAAATCGGTTGCGGCTGGGGCGCCTTGGCCGAGCTGGGCGGACAAGAATTTGGCGCACACATGAGCGGCGTAACCCTGAGCCAGGAGCAACTGGCGTTTGCCAACCAACGCATGCAAGACCAAGGCTTGGCTGCGACCAGCAACTTGCGCTTGCAAGACTACCGCGACATTGACGACGGTCCGTATGACGCGATTTGCTCCATCGAAATGCTGGAAGCCGTGGGCCAAGAATATTGGCCTACCTATTTCGAGAGCGTGGCTCGCCTACTCAAGCCGGGCGGCAAAGCTTGCGTACAAACCATCGTGATTGATGACGCGCTGTTTGATCGGTACGTGAAAAGCACCGACTTCATTCAGCAATACATCTTCCCCGGCGGCTGCCTGCCTTGCCCGCGCGAATTTCGCGCGCACGCCCAGCGCGCAGGGCTGAAGGTGGTGGACGAGTTGGCCTTTGGCTTGGACTATGCCGAGACCTTGCGCCGGTGGCGTCACCAGTTCATGGCAGACAAAGCGCAGGTGTTGCAGCTGGGCTTTGATGAGCGCTTCATCCGCATTTGGGAGTTTTACTTGGCTTACTGCGAAGCCGCCTTTGAACAGCGCAACACCGACGTGGTTCAATACACCTTGCTCAAGCCCTGAGCTTCACACGCCGGCCTATGTCTCTCTTTTTGAAACCCATGAACCTACCCATCACCGACTGGCACGGTCGCAGCGTGTGGTTGATTGGCGCGTCCACCGGCATTGGCTTGGCCACGGCCAAAGCGCTGCATGCCGCAGGCGCACGCGTGGTGGTGTCCGCACGCAATGCGGAATCGTTGCAGCGGTTTGTGGATGCCCATCCAGGGACACAAGCCGTGGTGCTTGATGTGAGCGATGCCACGGCCATCACGGCAGCAGCAAGATACGTACAAACGCAACAAGGCTTGGATGTGGTGATGTACTGCGCTGGGTATTACCAGCCCGTGCGTGCCACCTCGTATTCCTTGCCAGAAATGTTGCGCCACCAAGATGTCAATTACACCGGTGCGCTGCGTGTGTTGGATGCGGTGTTGCCCGAGTTGCTGCCACAGCAACGCGGCCACATCAGCTTGATTTCCAGCGTGGCGGGTTTTCGTGGTTTACCTCAGAGCTTGGCTTATGGCCCGACCAAAGCTGCGCTCATCAATTTGGCGGAAGCCCTGTATTACGACTTGTCGCCGCATGGCATTGGCGTGAGCATCATCAACCCCGGCTTTGTCGAAACACCGCTGGTAGCTGGCAATGACTTTCCCATGCCCGCACTCATCACGCCCGAGAAAGCAGCGCAAGAAATACTCAAAGGATGGCGCCAAGGTGCGTTTCAAATTCACTTTCCCAAACGCTTCACACGCATGTTGTTGTTGCTGCGCGTGATGCCTTACCGTTGGTACTTTGCCCTGGTTCGCCGTGGCACGGGCATGTGATGTCAGACACACCTGAAGCCGCCATGCAACGTGTGGTGCATTTTTTTGAGCACCTGTGCCCTGATGACTTGGCGCACCTCGCCCAGTTCTACAGCGCCGATGCACAGTTCAAAGACCCGTTCAACGAGGTGCAGGGCGTGCCCGCGATTGAACGCATCTTTGCTCACATGTTCGACGCCGTGGAGGCGCCGCGCTTTGTGATCACGCAACAGGTGCAACAAGGCACGCAATGTTTTGTGACATGGGATTTTTTGTTCGCCATGCCGCGTCTCCAGAACGGTGCGACACACACCATCCGTGGCGCCACCCACTTTGTGCTGCGTGAAGAAGCCGGTGTGTGGCGTGTGGCGGTGCACCGCGACTATTGGGATGCTGCCGAAGAGCTGTATGAAAAGCTGCCCGTGTTGGGTGGCTTGATGCGCTGGCTTAAAAAACGTGCGAACAGTTAAGCCGGCAATGTGTCTTTGAAGCTGGGTCGTTGCGACAAGCGTTCATACAAAGCACCTAGATTGGGGTGCTGGCCACGCCAATCGATCTGCGGAAAACGGAAGTCCAAATAACCCACCGCCACACCCACGGCGATGTCGGCCAAGCTCAGGTGGATGCCCACGCAATGACTGCGTTCAGCCAAGGCGCGGTCCATGGCGCTCAAGCTGTTGTCAATTTTTTGCAATTGGCGGTCAATCCACGCTTGGCTGCGTTCACCTTCTTTGCGGCCCGTCCATGTGGCTTCCATGCGTGCAAGCAGCGCGGCATCCAACAAACCATCGGCCAAAGCCTCCCACGTTTTCACCTCGGCGCGTTCGCGGCCACTGCTGGGAATGAGCTTGCCCACGGGCGAGAGGGTGTCCACGTATTCGACGATGACACGCGAATCAAACAGCGCTTCACCACCTTCCATCACCAAACACGGTACTTTGCCCAAAGGATTGGAAGCAGAAATGTTGGTGTCCGCCGACCACACGTCTTCGATCACAAACTGGTAATCCAGTTTCTTCTCGGCCATGACGATGCGCACTTTGCGCACATAGGGGCTGGTGGTCGAACCAATCAGTTTCATAATTTTTGTGTTGATTTATTGAGGCCCTAGTTTATCTAGCTTGCGTATACATGCCCGTGAAGCCCAGCACCTAAAATTAAGGGATGAGCAATACCATCCGCACCCCCCAAGCCATTTCCCAAGTCACCGCCCTGTCACCTCTCGATGGTCGCTACGCCGGTAAAGTCGCCGCCCTGCGCCCCTTGATGAGCGAGCAAGGCTATATGCACCGCCGCGTGCAAGTGGAGATTGCGTGGTTCATCGCCTTGAGCGATGCGGGGTTTGCCGAGTTCAAACCGTTGAGCGCCGCCTCACGCGATTATTTGATCAGCTTGGTGACCAACTTCAGCACCGAAGACGCCTTGGCCATCAAAGACGAAGAGAAGGTCACCAACCACGACGTGAAGGCCGTGGAGTATTGGATTAAGAAAAAATTCAAAGGCCATGCCGAACTCGAAGCGGCTTCTGAGTTTGTGCACTTTGCCTGCACCAGCGAAGACATCAACAACACCAGCCACGCGCTGCAATTACAGGCCGGTCGCGATGAAGTCATCTTGCCTGGTCTGGATGGCTTGATTGCCAAGCTGCGCGAGATGGCCCATGCCTATGCAGATGTGCCCATGCTCAGCCGCACCCACGGCCAAACTGCTAGCCCCACCACCGTGGGCAAAGAAGTGGCCAACGTGGTGATGCGTTTGAAACAAGTGCGCGAGCGCATTGCAGGCGTGCACATCATGGCCAAGATGAATGGCGCCGTGGGCAACTACAACGCCCACATGAGTGCTTGGCCTGACTTCGACTGGGAAGCCTTCAGCCGCAAAGTCGTTGAGACCCCAGCGCCTTTGGGCCTCGGTCTGACCTTCCAACCCTACAGCATTCAAATCGAACACCACGACTACATGGCCGAGTTGTTTGACGCTGTGGCACGTGCCAACACCATTCTGATTGACTGGTCGCGCGACGTGTGGGGCTATGTGTCTTTGGGCTACTTCAAACAACGTTTGAAAGCTGGCGAAATTGGCTCATCCACCATGCCGCACAAAGTCAATCCGATTGACTTTGAAAACGCCGAAGGCAATTTGGGTTTGGCCAATGCCGTGCTCAAACACCTGAGCGAAAAGCTGCCCATCAGCCGCTGGCAGCGTGACCTGACCGACTCAACCGTGCTGCGCAACATGGGCGTGGCCTTGGGCTACGCGGCGTTGGCGTATCAGTCGATGATGGTGGGCTTGAACAAACTCGAACTCAACGAAGAAGCTTTGGCCGCCGACCTCGACGCCGCTTGGGAAGTGTTGGCCGAGCCGATTCAAACTGTGATGCGCCGCTACGGTGTGCAAGGCGCTTACGAGCAGCTCAAAGAAGTCACGCGTGGTAAAACCGTCACCGCTGAAGCGCTGCATGGTTTGATTGCCTCGTTGCAAATCCCTCAGGCCGACAAGGACCGTTTGTTGGCCATGACGCCCGGCAGCTACGTGGGCAAAGCCGCCGAACTCGCGCGTCGCGTTTAAACAGATGGCGATCAAATCCACCATCTTCAAAGCGAACGTTCAAATCGCTGACATTGACCACGGCTACTACGCCGACCACGCGCTCACCTTGGCGCGTCACCCCAGCGAGACGGACGAACGCATGATGGTGCGTTTGGTCGCGCTCTCACTGCAAGCGCATCAGCTGCAAGACATGTGCGGTGGCGACGGCGTGTTGGCCTTTGGCGCGGGCCTGTCTGACCCCGACGAACCCGATGTGATGCTGAGCGATTTCACGGGCCGCAAACGCCTGTGGATTGAAGTGGGTCAGCCCGAAGAAAAGCCCTTGCTCAAAGCCTGCAGCAAGGCTGACCAAGTGATGTTGTATGTGTTTTCCAGCTCAGGCGATGTCTGGTGGAAGAACATGCAAAACAAACTCATCAAACCCACATCATTGCAGGTGTGGCGCATTCCTAGCAGCGCCTCGCAAGACTTGGCCAAACTGGCCGAGCGCAGCATGCAGCTGCAAGCGACTATTCAAGAAGGTGTGGTGATGATGAGCAACGGCAAAACCACTGTGGACATTGAGTGCGAGCGCTGGAAATAAGCGCCGCCCCTCTGACAAAGCGCACTTAGGGTGCGCTTTTTTCTTGCACGTCTGATTTAGCTTCGCCGTCTTTTTGCGTATCGCCCACATCCACGGATGCACACGCCAACGCACGCTCGGCGTATTTGTTGAAACGCCAAGAGGTGCCAATCATGGTGATGCGTCGCCATGTGCTGCGCTTCTCGGCAGGTGACATTTCTGGCCAGTACTGCACTTCTTCAAAGGTGCGGCCGCAGCCTTTGCACTCTTCATCACCCTGGCTGGTGGAGCAAATAGCGATGCACGGTGCATCGGGCGTGCTGCGGTACCAACCCAACCATGCTTCGTAGGCTTTCTTGGGAAAACCCTTTTCAGCCGCTTCTTCGTGGTGGTAATAAATCATCAGCGCATAGACCTCGGCCAGCGCACGGATTTCAGGCGCCAGCGTGACGCCATCGGGCGAGGGCTTTTGTTCGCGCCAATAGTTGATGGCCGCTTCAATGTCGGTGATGTGAATGCCAGCCATCGCGTTAGAGTCTGTTACCTAAAAAAGCAGGGTGAAAGTCGGGGGGTGGATGATAACGGCAATGCTATGCTGCTTAGGCAATGAAACTACTTTTAACTTGGGTACTCCATGCCACGGCCTTGATGGCGTTGGCACATCTTTACAGCGGCGTTGAAGTCACGGGCTTTGGTGCGGCCATGGCGGCTGCTTTGGTCATGGGCATTTTTAACCTCATCGTGCGCCCCGCCTTGGTGGTGCTGACCTTGCCTGTGACGTTTTTCACGCTGGGCTTGTTCTTGTTTGTCATCAACGCCTTCATGTTCTGGGCCGCTGCGGGCCTGCTGGAAGGCTTTTGGGTACGCGGCTTTGGCTCGGCCTTGCTGGGCTCGCTGATTTACTCGGCGTTTGGCGTGTTAATTGATGCCGCGCTCGAGCGCTTGTTCCCGCCGCAACCGCTCTAACTCGCGCAGACGGGCGTCAATGATGGACGCCTCCATATGACCGCCACGGTCTAACTTGCCTTCACTGGCCATTTGATGCGCCAGCAGTTGGGCCGCCTTGAAGCGGTCAACCGCCGCACCATAGTCCAGCTCCACCGCACGCGCTTCAGCTTGGGCACGAACAGCGCGTAAACCGTCACCCTGCAACTCATACGCAGAGGCCTGCACCAACCACGCCGTGGCATCGCGTGGGTGCTGATTGAGCCACAACGACAAATCGCCCGCTGCGGCTTTGCCTTGCGCAGGCTTATGTGTGGCCACTCGGCTTTGGGCCAACTGAATGCGCGTCGCACGGTCGTTGTTGGCGATCACCTTGGCTTTGGGCTCCAGCAAAGCCACTGCTTGCGCGGCATCGCCCGCCGCCAAAGCCAACTCGGCGGCGAACAAACGCACCACACGTTGAGCACTCACATCAAAGCCGCCCAAGGCTTGCAAGCGCCCAAGGTACTGACGTGCTTCGGCAAAGTTGCGCTGCTTCATCTCGGCCATGGCTGCGCCGTACAACACGCCGGCTTGTTTGGTTTGATTCGCCGCTGTCAAGGTTGTCACGTTGGCTTGCGCAGCGATGGTGCGCAGCACATCAATGCCGGGATTGGCCAACACCTGTGCGCGTGCAGCCATCATGGCGTGCATGGGCGTGGTGGGCACAGCACCTCGCGTAGGCAACAACTGCTGCCGCGCTTGCGCATCAGAAATACGCTCGGTCGTCATCGGGTGGCTGCGCAGGTAGGGGAAAGAGCCGTTGTCGTTCAAACGCGCGGCTTGCTGCAGCTTTTCAAACATGGTGACAAAGCCTTGTGGTTCATAGCCTGCTTCAGTCATCACGCCGTAGCCCACGCGGTCCGCCTCGCGCTCCATGTCGCGCGAAAAATTCAGTTGGCTTTGAATCGCGGCGGCTTGGCCGCCCACCATCACCGCGTTGGCAGCGCTCATGCTGCTGGCGTTGGCGGTACGGCTCGCGGCCAGCATGCCCAAAATCATCGCACCCATCACCATCGGGCCTTGGCGCCCTTGCTGCGCGATCATGCGTGCAATGTGGCGTTGCGTGACGTGGCTCAACTCATGCGCCAGCACCGAGGCCAATTCGTCGGCACTGCTGACCGCTGAAATCAAACCCAAGTGCACGCCCAAATAGCCGCCAGGCAACGCAAACGCGTTGATGCTGCGCTCACGAATGAGCGCCACTTCCCACGCAAATTGCTGCTCTAGCTCGGGGGTCAGTTCGCCGCGCTGACGTGCAGAAGCCAACAACGGTTGCCAAATGGATTGCAAATAATCCCCCAGCACAGGGTCGTCTAAATAGTCGGGGTCACGGTAAATTTCGCGGGCAATGCTCTCGCCCAAACGACGCTCCACACCAAGCGGTACCTCTGCGCCATCGCCTAAGTTGGGCAAGCGCCCATTGTTGAGTTGCGCCTGCGCAGGCGCCATTGGCAGCAACATCGCCGCGCACACCCCCCACACGCCAAGGCGACGTAACAGATGGGGTGGTAGCAGGGTAGAAAACATGTGTGCCATGGACCGTATGATGCGGCTTTCATGTTAACCCGTTGTAAATTTCAGCATGTCCACACTCACACACTTTGACGCGCAAGGCCAAGCCCACATGGTGGACGTGGCCGACAAAGCCCACACCAAACGCGTGGGCGTGGCCACAGGCCGCATTGTCATGTTGCCCGCCACATTGGCCTTGATTCAAAGCGGTACCGCCAAGAAAGGCGATGTGTTGGGCATTGCGCGCATTGCGGGCATTCAAGCTGCGAAGAAAACCAGCGACTTGATTCCGTTGTGCCATCCACTCGCGCTGACCCGCGTGGCTGTGGAGTTTGCCATCGACGAAACCACGCACAGCGTGCAGTGCACGGCGACGGTGGAAACCGTTGGACAAACGGGCGTAGAAATGGAAGCGCTCACCGCCGTACAAGTGGCGTTGCTGACAATCTATGACATGTGCAAGGCAGTTGACAGAGGGATGGAAATCACCAATGTTCGACTGCTTGAGAAACACGGTGGAAAGTCTGGATCGTTCGTAAACCGTTGATACGGTTAGATTTTCAGAAGTTTCCACAAAGTATCAATTTCTGTTTATTGGATAAACCTCAAAGGTTCTAAGCACGTTGTTTGGATAGTTTGTCCCACTCTTGTCCCAATGGAGTGTGGAAATGGCTTCTTTTAGACAACGAAATAACCGATGGCAAGTTCGAGTACGCCGTTTAGGCTTTCCTGATCAGGTTCGAACTTTTACTCTTAGACAAGATGCTGAGAAGTGGGCTCGAAGTATCGAATCTGACATTGATCGTGGTCAGTTCGCTAACGTGACATTGGCTCAACAGACCACGTTATCTGACCTAATTCAAAAATACCTTGTAGAAGTCTTAGCAGCTCAAAAATCATTTCCTGTTGAGCTTTTCAGACTCAATGCACTGTGTCGTAGACCCATTGCCAAATGGAGCATAGCCAATCTAACCCCATCAAGACTTGCTGAATATCGAGATGAGCGACTAAAGCAGGTAGGCAATGGCACTGTCATACGAGAGCTTTCATACATCTCAGCCATCATCAATCATGCAAGACGAGAATGGGGAATCAATGTTGCTAATCCCGTTCTACTTGTTAGAAAACCAGCTACACCAGAAGGACGTTCCCGAATATTGACCGAATCTGAAAGGGTTCGTCTTATTGAGGCTTTAAATCCATCACCTCGAAGCAACGTATGGGTCAAGCCGTTAGTTCAACTAGCTTTAGAAACCGCTATGCGTAAAGGCGAAATCCTCGCACTTCGCTGGGAACACATAGATCTGGTTAATCAAACAGCTTTTCTACCAATGACCAAAAACGGCGACAGTCGAACTGTTCCTCTTTCATCTGTGGCAATCCGTGTTCTCCACGGATTGCCACGTTCTATCAATGGTGTAGTTTTTCCCATCACCGTAGCCAATCTTCATGCAAGGTTTAAACGTGCAGTAAAACGAGCAGGTCTTGTGGATTTCCGTTTTCACGATCTTCGTCATACAGCCGTGACGGTTATGGCAAAGAAGCTACCAAACATCATCGAACTATCGGCTGTGTCTGGTCATAAGAACTTGGGTATGTTGAAACGCTACTACCACCCTGACCCAAAACAACTCGCTCAAAAACTTGGCTAATTTTCGTTAAGACGAAGAGCAGTTTTTCTGTTCCATTGGGACAAGAGTGGGACAAACTATCCAAACAACGTGCTTAGAACCTTTGAGGTTTATCCAATAAACAGAAATTGATACTTTGTGGAAACTTCTGAAAATCTAACCGTATCAACGGTTTACGAACGATCCAGACTTTCCACCGTGTTTCTCAAGCAGTCGAACATTGGTGATTTCCATCCCTCTGTCAACTGCCTTGCACATTCTGTTCGGGTAATTTTTCGAAGGTTCTGACACTGTTGTCTAGGGTTGTTGACCCAATCACATCAGTTACAGGAATCCCATCCATTGAATAGATTGGGACAGGATTGGTACAGCAC